>Ga0123342_1004404_pt1 | contig 21523 bp, 7 predicted proteins | sample Turbeawhitnodule_FD_89960 | JGI IMG/M metagenome (GOLD analysis project Ga0123342, IMG submission 89960) | Root nodule microbial communities of legume samples collected from Mexico - Turtle bean Mexico white nodule | ecosystem: Host-associated > Plants > Roots > Nodule | place: Mexico: Nepantla...
AAAAATTTATTTAACCATTTGAAAATTCATAATACTTAAATAAATCTTTGCTTAAAAAGACAATCTACTTAAATAAATATTTTGGTAGTGTGGCATATTATATATATATATATATATCATATGCCACACTACCAAGATATTTATTTAAGTAGATTGTCTTTTTAATCAAAGATTTATTTAAGCATTTGAAAACTAAAAATGTGGCGTAAAACTCAAGACACCAAAAACATAATTTACGAAATCTAAAATATTATTATACATATTTTATATTTCAGATATGACAAATGAAAACAAAAAAAAAAACCTCTCCGTAAAACTTTTGAAGAACTCTTCAATTCAACTTTTTAAAGATGATCTAAGCAATTACAACATTGGGTTCTCAATTTACTTTTGGTTAAAATATGAAAAATAATGTTTGGGTTTTGATTCTATTTGTATTTGAAGTATTATAAAAACTATGATCTAAGCAATTACAACATCATCGGATGCAACTCAAGTTGCTTTCGGTCACAGTTTGAACTTTAATGCTTTCTTTTTCTTTTTATTTCTATTTAAAGTATTCAAAAGATTATGATCTAAGCGATTACATCATTCGGTCAACCTCGATTTTCTTTCCTTTTCTTTTTAAATTACTAGGATTTTTACAACGGGACTTATTTTAAAAATATAATATAATTATTATATAAATTTGATTTGATAAAATATAGAAGAATTTAAATAAATAATATTTATAATATATATAAATTTACTATTATGTAATTTTAAAATAATAATAAATAATTTAAGTAGTAATAATAATAATTATAATAATTTTTTTAAAATAACGTGTATTATCATAATTTTGTTATTTAGTATCATTAATCAATATCTTTATTTTTTATATTGATATATTTAATTTGATTTTTACAACTCATTAAGTTTTAACATAGACCAAATTTTAAAATTTTTAGAAGTTTATTTCTTTTAAATTATTATTTAAGTAGGAAATAAAAAAATTTAGGATTTTGAAAAACTTAGAAATTTTATTAATTTTATATTTTAATTTAAGAATGAATGTAAAAAATTTAGGATGTGTATTTCTTTAGGATTTTGTATAATTTATAATATTTATTAATTTAATACTTTTTATTTAAGAATGACATTAAATGTTTTTGGTTTTAAATTAATTTAGGATTTTGAAAAAAAATATAAATTTTATTTATTTTAGATTTTTTTTTTAATTTTGACCTCAAATAAGTTAGGATATGTGTTTGTTTAGGATTTTGAATAATTTAGAAATTTTATTTATTTCAAATTTTTATTTAAGTAGGACATTAAATGATTTAAAATTTATATTTATTAATATTTTCAAAAATTTATAATTTTATTTAATTTAAATATTTTATTTAAGAAGGACATTAAATAATTTTGGAATTTATTTATTGCAAATTTTTATTCAAGTATAACATTCAATAATTTAGGATTTGTATTTTTTAGAATTTTAAATAATTTAGGAATTTTATTTATTGTAAATTTATATTTAAATAAAATATTAAATAATTTAGATTTCTCTTAATTTAAGATTTTTAATAATTTAAGAATTTATTTATTTTGAATTTTTATTATTTATTACATTAAATAATTTAAAATATGTATTTATTTACGATTTTGAGTAATTTTGGAATTTAATTTATATCAAAATTTTATTTAAGTAAACATTAAATAATTTAAATTTTGTATTTATTTAGGGTCTGAATAATTTTAATATTTTATTTATTGTAAATTTTTATGTAAGTTCAGATTCAATAATTTTGGTTTTGTATTTTTTTTTTAATTTTAAATAATTTAGGAATTTTATTTATTGTAAATTTTTATTTAAGTAAGATATTAAATAATTTAGATTTTTGTATTTATTTAAGATTTTAAATAATTTAAGAATTTTATTTATTTCAGGTTTTTATTTTATTTAGGTATGTCACTAATAATTTAAGATTTGTAATTTATATAAGGTTTGGAATAATTTAGGAATTTAATTAGGTCCATTTTTTTATTTAAGTAGAACATTAAATAATTTAAGTTTTATATTTATTTAGAATTTTGAAAATTTTAAGAATAACATTTATTTTAGATTATTACTTGTGTAGGAAATAAATTAATTTATGATTTGTAGTTATTTAAGATTTTTAAATACTTAGAAATATAATTAATTTAAATTTTTACTTAAGAATCACATTAAATAATATAGGATATGCTTATATAGAATTTTGAATAATTTAGTATATGCTTATATAGAATTTTGAATAATTTAGAACTTTACATTAAATAATTTAGGATATGCTTATATGGAATTTTGAATAATTTAGAAATTTTTTTGATTTTCGATTTTTATTCAAGAATAATATTAAAATATTTTATACTTATATTCATTTAGGATTTTGAAAAACATATATTTGTTTTTATTTTAGAATTTATTTATGTAGAAAATAAAATAATTTAAGATTTTATATTCATTTAGAATATTGAAAAACTTAAAATTTTTATTTAAATATCACATAAAATATGTTAGGATTTGTGTTTAGGTAGAATTTTGAATAATTATTTATTGCGATTTTTTACTAGAAATTTTTATTTAAGTAAGGTATTAAATAAATTAGATTTATATTTATTTTAATTTTTTGAATAATTTAATAATTTTATTTATTTAATATTTTTATTTACGTAGGATAATAAATAATTTAGAATTTTTATTGATTTATTATTTTGAATAATTTAGGAATTTAATTTATGTCGTATGCTTATTTTAGTAGAATATTAAATTTTTAAAATTTAGAAATATTTTTTGTATTATTTAAATAGAAAATAAAATAATTTAGGATTTGTATTTATTTAGGACTTTGATAAACTAAAAAATTAATTAATTTATATTTTTATTTAAGAATGACATTAAATGATTTAGGATATGTATTTATTTAAATATTTTAATAATTTAACAATTTTATTGATTTTCAACTTTTATTTAAGAATGACATTAAAATTTTATGATTTATATTTATTAATATTTTTTTAAAACTTATAAATTTAATTTATTTAAGATTTTTAAGTATGAAGTAAAATAATTTAAGATTTGTATTTATTTAAGATTTTGAAAACCTAAATATTTTATTTATTTGAGATTTTTATTTAAAAATTACTTAAAATAAGTTAGGATTTATGTTTATTTAGAATTTTGAATAATTTAGATTTTTTATTTTATTTCAGATTTTAATTCAAGTAGGACATTAAATAATTTAGAGTTTTCATTTATTTATGATTTTGAAAATTTTAAAAATAAAATTTATTTTAGATTTTTTTATGTAGGAAATAAAATAATTTTGACTTTTTATCAATTGGGCAGTTTCTAACTCCACGACGGGTTTGTGTTTTCAATCGTATATGAAATCTAAAATATTATTATTAATATTATTTTACAAACGAAAAAAAGTATATTTATTCTACTTAGTACTTTTACTTTTAATACTAAACTAACTATAATTAACTGTAAAGAATTAAAAATAATATTAAAAAACATCAAGATTTGAACTTAAAAATTATTTTGAAATTGATAAATGCTAAAAAATAAAATAAAAACAAGACAGAAAAGAAAAAAAACGCATATCTTAATAATATAAAAAATAGGATTGAAAATAGCGGAAGAAACAGAATGGAGAACACGTGGTAGAAACTGGAAAGTGATGTGAAGAATTATAGCACCATGGAAGACGACTTATTCTCAATCTCCACTTACATATATAAGGTCCTTTGAAATTAACATGCTTGTGCTGCGTAGAAACTAAGATCGAAAATAACACTTAGAATATTCCAGAATACACATTAACATTGGTAGAATCTCAATACTCCAGAACCTGCGAACCAAAAAGAACATGTAATAATCTTATTTGCAGTTAAAAGCTAGAAGATTCTTTAATTATGCCAAGCTTACATTGACCATAATAGTCATATTTGAATAATTCAAAGTTCAAAACTAGCTATAAATATCAAGGCCTCACTCTTCTTTTGCAATGCAAATCACTTTCTTGTTTGAATCTTCTTTTATCATATCTGTTCTTCAAGTTGAATGAGTATGGCTGATGAGGTGGTTCTGCTAGATTTCTGGCCAAGTCCATTTGGGATGAGGGTGAGGATCGCACTTGCTGAAAAAGGTATAAACTATGAGTACAAAGAAGAGGACTTGAAGAACAAGAGTCCTCTTCTCCTCCAAATGAACCCAGTTCACAAGAAAATTCCTATTCTCATTCACAAGGGCAAGCCCATTTCTGAATCTCTTATTGTTGTTCAGTACATTGACGAGGTTTGGCATGACAGAACTCCCTTGTTACCTTCTGACCCTTACCAGAGAGCTCAGGCTAGATTCTGGGCTGACTATGTTGACAAGAAGGTAACCTTTTTGTGCTTCAATGCTTTGATTCTTACTTGCAACCATGAAACTTTTGTTATGATTATGGTATATAATAATGTATAGTTTGGTTGTATTGGAATATGGGAGATGCATAATGTAAGGAAGATGGTCCCCACAAGGATAGAAATAGCTACTTTCTTCATATCTTTTTATCCTGTGTGATTCCACAATTTATATTAAGTGGTTATGAAAGTTTTGTTCTTCTTTAGCAAGATGTAGGAAAAAGTATTAGATTAATAGCGGTGTAAGTTGATCCTTTTCTCATTATTACATTTTTATGATTTAATTGAGGGTTAATTCTGAAATGCCAAATAGATGTATGATCTTGGAAGGAAGATTGTCTGGACATCAAAAGGAGAAGAAAAAGAAGTTGCTAAGAAGGAGCTCATAGAAGTCCTTAAAGTGTTGGAGGAACAACTGGGAGACAAGACTTATTTTGGAGGAGACAATCTTGGTTTTGTGGATGTAGCACTTGTACCATTTTACACTTGGTTTGAAGCCTATGAGACTTTTGGGGGTCTCAACTTAGAGAGTGAGTGCCCCAAGTTTATTGCTTGGGCCAAGAGGTGCCTCCAGAAAGAGAGTGTTGCTAAGTCTCTTCCTGATCAACATAAGATCCATGAGATCATTGTGGAGATGAGAAAGAAATCAGGCCTTCAGTAGGTTCAGGTTTCAGCTTAATGATCATAGTAAAGTGTTGACTTCCTTCCTCATTCATAACCTTTCCATCGAATAAAATTTAAGTAATAAAAGGCACTTGAAGTGAATGTGCCAAAGTTTCATGTTTTCTGTAGTAGCTTTTGGGAAACCTCAGATGTACCTTTCATGTGTTTGTTGGTTTTGTTGTAATTTAGTATTTTCAGTATTATCAGATACTTGAGTCAGTGGATGACAGTGTTTGTTACATGAAGTGAAACAAAGTTTTAACATGGTTGTTATTGCTTTCTTTGTACAATAGGAACATGATTAAAAACAAGCTTGCGAGGTCACAACTTCATTAAGACTTTTGTAACATCATGTTTAGTCAACATTTTGGATCTGGTGAAATGATTATATATTTTAAGAGTAAACTAATCTTCATGTAATGAGTTGAAAAAAACCTTTTATTTTTTTCGACCATCCGAATTATGTAATAATTTCCCTAGCTTGTTACTGGCATTTCATATTTCCATCTACCTCTGATGCGTGTTTATATAATCACTATATAGGATGGTAATAATCAAAAGAGAGTATATGTATTATATAGCTTGAAAATGAGAGAAACTTAATCCACTTTCTTCTAAGAGACTAAAGATCTAACTGAATGTTAGCAAAAGCTTTTAAAACGTAGATATTCCAAACTCAAGCAATAAGACATCTAAAAAAGGGAAATTGATGATTAAAATTCATCATGGTAAGACAATATATGTTCCCAGGGTGAAAGAACAAAAGTAGAGATTAAGCAAGATGGTTATCAACAAAAATTGAAAATAACACAGGAGATGGTTTGACAAGATGAAACATTCATTTTCTACTGATAAGAATTCTTTATATAAACGATTTCTTTTCACAACGTCTATAAGACAAGTATCTCTAGCCTATGTCTCAATAATAATTATTAGATGGTGTAACAATGTTTTCATTTTATATATATAGAGGATCTCATTTTATATGCATTAGGCAGTCTAAGTTTATGTTGTTCATTTTGTGTCTAGGTAATCATATCTATATGTATTAAATGTTTTTGGAAACCTCATGTTTTCTTGATACATATAATTAATTTGCAATTATTTGACGAGTGTGCATATTATGTATTAGACTATCTAGGCTACACGAGCATTTAGACAGTCTAAAAGGGTAATAACAATATATAGTCAAAATTTGATGTTTTAGGAAAGACCAAAAATCTTGTTATGCATTTCAATTGAATTTCATACTTACTTGGTCAATGAATATTTGTTGATTCCCTGAATACTTGATTATATTTCTGATTGAATATTTGATTGAAAATTATTTGAGCATTTGGTTCAAGACTATTACATTTATGAGGATTTTAGTCTTTCTCGTTTTAGAAAGAAAAATATGAGTTGCAATCCTTTTAGTACTATTGTTGCCCTGGTACTTTATGGAACATTAGTATTATTTGCAAGAGCTTGATAAAGAGGTTTTGAAATTCTGTGTGATCTTGAACGCCATATCCGAGGCTTCTTGAATCACAAACCTTCTACTCAGAATTGGTCAAGATATTATGGAACTATGTTAGGCTGGTACAAGAAAACACTTTTTTCTCTATAGTTTTGGGTAAAGAAGTGTTCATCAATCTGATCAGTTTCTATAAATCAATCAATGCAAAAGGTTTCCCAATTGTTTTTATCTTTTGAGGGAAGAGGTTTACTGTGAAACTGGCACAAGTGTACAAAAGCTATATGGTAATAACTTCTCAAAGGAGTTTGTTCGTAAGAAGGTTAAGAAGCTTTGTGCTAAAATAAAAATTTGACGAAAAATGTGTTACAAATGCATACGTCCAAAATATGATAATAGAGTGTGGAATGTTGTTGAAGAAGATAGGAAAATTAATGGACAACAACCCTTCCATAACCTTAGTAAATCGTTTGTTCTGCTTTCAAGGTATCTACAAGGAACTCTCAAAGGTAGACAATCATCTACATAATAAGATCATCACCAAACTGGAATGCATTGTAAAGCAACACACTTTTTTGTAATGAGTGCGAATCTAGGAATAATTCTAGAGCAACAACGGTGGAAATATACTTCAAAGGCTATTTTGTGTAGAAAAGAAGTAAAGCTTGTCAAGCAATTCATCTAACGTTTCCTTTCAAGAATGTATCATTAGATGGTTCATCAAGTTGTTAGAAATAGTCATAATGTGAGAAAAGTTTCTCCAATCTATCTTTAAGGAGGAAGAGACATATACACCTCATAGAATGCTGTAAAGGAGAAACGTTTGAAGCGTCTACTGATAATTTGTTAGAAGACCATGTGGTTGAAGTGTTTATACCTCTAGATATTATCAACGTTTCCACAAGATATATCCACAAAGATTCTGGAGTTACCTTGTGTTGAAGTCCATAAAGTTTCTGTAAAGAAGGATGCTCTCAAGAGTATCTAAAGTTGTAAAAGACACTTTAAAGAGAAAATATTTTGTTAGGTTATTCTTTTGATCTCACTAGGTTACTTGGACTTATCTGTGTTCTCATCCGACTACCTCTAGGTTGTTTACGATTGGAAAGCCTAATGACACTCTATGTCTTTGCCAATGGACAAGACCACTAAATCACTCACAGCATATAAAGATGTTTTCTTTGCAAATTTTGTGGAATCGTGAAAAATTGGTAACAAAATGATTCAATTTGTGAACAATCATATGTTCGTTACTCCTCCATCCATGAAGACGTCTTTAGACACTGAGTTCAAGGTTCAACTAGACATGATCGATCCTCGTCTTCTTGTCTTGAACTTCGTGACACTTAAGGAATCTACTCCTTCTTCACTTAAAAGACCTAAAGAAACTCCTAAAGCAACCCCTATGGATTGAAGCTATGTATTCAACAAGGGACAAGGGTTTCTTTCGACCTCTAAATGAAGATGAAGTCATTTCTTCTTTGAAAGATAATCTAGCAAATCACTCACTAAACATTTCTGCCTTCATCTCATGGTCTCGAATAAGAAGATTTTCGTACTCAGTATAATGGCCGGGTGGTTCATTAATCATCTTTTGTAAGGCCTGTCCAGACTTATTCACCAATCAATCTTACAATAATGCTTCTCCAAAAACCTTGTTTCGCCTTCAGGAAATTGGTACAGTCTTTACCAAATACTATTTCAAGTCATTATGACTTGTACCATAGTTCCTTTGAAGAAGTGAAGTCTTTGTTGGATACAAATGCAGATGTTCTCAATGCTCAACTAAGTATAGAAGCTGAAGAGGTAGACAATCTAAATTTGGAAACAAAAGATAATGCTTCTATTGGAAAATATGATTCAATTCTTGCACAAGCATCAATAGAAGCTGCAAGATTTGATTGAACTACTCAAGAAAGTTCAACACTAATTTAAGAGTGATTCTAGCTTCCTTAGTATTGGCTGGAGAGTGGATGGTAGCAGTTCATAAAATTAAGCTACCTACATATTTAGAAATAGTTGTTGTGATCTCATCAACATTTTCTTAAGTATTGGATGACACAACTGTATCTGATATATCAAAATTAGCATCCACAACATAAATTATATCATCAGACGACATACATTTGACTATCTTAGTACATTTGGCTATCAAATTATATCTAGTATATGAATCATGTGTACTTATCACTAAGAATAGATCACTCATGTTATGATTTATCAAACCATCGAGTATGTCAGTATAGAAAATAGAGGATTTCTGAAGTGGTTTTGTAGAAATTTGTGGCTTTAGACTTGGAAGAAAGACACAATCAGAAGCATTAACTTGTTGCATCTTTTTCCGCTTTGATTCAAAATTCTTTCTCTGAGATATTTATTTGGCTTAAGGTAATCCTTATACCTCAATCATCCCTAAAATAGCCACCTCAACCCCCTTTCGCAGCAATGACAATTTCTTTCTGTGAACTCTTTTTTATGATGTCAAAAAGGGGGAGAAAATAGAATTTTTTAGAAATAAAGTGTTTGAGAGTTTGGGGAGAACTCTTTATGTTTCTTATACGAACTTAACTGCACACATTCACATACAAAGTGTTTGTGCTTTATTTGTTTCCATTCATGAGAGCCTATATGTTTTGATTATAATAAACATTATAAGGTGTGTTAAGGTGTCTAATGAAGCTATTAAGTGTGCAAAATTTAGTTGAATATCCATCAAAGGTCTAAGTTGCTTATGCTTATCAGACAATCAAGCTTTGTAGTAAGTGTAAGATGATATTGGTGAATATGATACATCAAACAATCTATCAAGACATTCCCAAAGAGTCAACATGTTAGAAGCTCTACAATCTAAGACGATATTTGAAGACACAAATCTAGAAGATCTTGATAGGCGCTCTGCACGTCAGACACTTCTAAAGTATGATGTGTCAGAATGAAATATTATATTGAACATATAAGATGATCCTAGAACACTTAGAAGATCTCATCAAAAGATCTTAATAAGAAAGATGAGCAAGACTCATTAGACAATTTTGGAGTGAAAAGATGCGTTAGACAATCTAGTAAGGATACATCAGACGATTCAATCTTCATCTTAGCTTTGAACAAATCTCTAAGTGCTTATATGATATAAAAAGAACATTCAAAATGAAGAACGTTGTCCAAGAAGATAGTTCAAATATTTAAATATGCACCAAACAGTCTCATAGGATTGGATCAAACATTCTCGCTAGAAGGTATCTTATTACTTGTGGATATATCATAAGATCTAGTCAAACGGTCCCAAAAGGAATAACAAGATTAGATGAACTCAAAGCACGTGAAAGCTCAACTATACAGTGCTTTATAATATCATCAGACGATCCCTTCATCTTCTACACATCAGATGACCTGATACATCAAGGAAGTGTCCATACTTAAATTTTACATTATTGGAATGTTTTATGACATAGCTTATATACTTTCAAATCTTATTTGACATTATTAAATCTTATAGAACAAAGTTTTTTGAAATTAGATAAATGATTAAATTATTTTTTCAAATCTTATTTGACATTATTAAATCTTATAGAACAAAGTTTTTTGAAATTAGATAAATGATTAAATTATTTTGGAATTTTTTTGTATTTGAGAACGTAACAAAGTGAATATTTAAAATATGAAATTATGCTCTTCAATGATTTATGAATGAAAAACACTTTCCATATTGATTATAAATGTTTTCGAATACAATTGTCCATTTATGATTAAGTTTAAAATTGTATTGAAAAGTTTTCAAATGAACACTTTTCTAACTGGAATTTTTTTGAAAAACAAAACAAACGCATTTTCCATATAAAATAGCTTTTTCGAAATATGTTTTGTGGAAAGATATACTAGTTAAAATGTGATTATACTTCATCGCTCAAATTCTATATTAACTTAGAAAGTATTTGAAAATATTTTTCCTCAAAACAAGGAACATGTTGTAAAAAAGACTTCGAAAATTTGTTGAGTGCTCTAAAGATCTAAATATTCTATTTACAACCTAAAGACATGAATATGATAAGTCAAGTTATGGATATAATCTCACATGAACAAAAAAAGAAAAAACGATTATGAAATCTTTTAAAGGTACTTGTAAACATTGTGGAAAGTTTTGATATTCTAGTGTCAAAAGCAAACACATAAAACTATTACCTAAGAATGATAAGAAATGACCCAAAATGATTTAGGTACCTAAAGAACTCATAATTCATATTTTGGATATGTTGTATATGAATAAGAAGTAAGCTAGTTTTTCGATAGTGGATGTTCATGACACATTATGAGTACAAACTCTATATTCATAAATGATTTTATTTAGAGAGTTTTCTAGAAATAAAAGATGGTTAAAAGCTTACTAGTATACTCCCAAGAAAGAGAGGTGAGTCAAAGTGGACAAACTTCTTAATTAAAAACTTCAAAAAGATTTTTCCAAATGTATGCAAGGACTCCTAAAGACCAAAAGAAGATCAATTAAGATTTGCTAGGAGATTATCCCTAGTTGTCATAGAGACCTAAAATTAAAAATAATTTAAGAGCAAAAAATCCAAGTAAAGAAATCTTAAAGAAAACAATAAATTTTAGAAGTTTCTAAGCTGACACTTTGATCTCCTTGACATACTTTCACAAGTCTAAACATTTTTTATTACAATGCTTAGCTAAGGAGACGAGATTGCACCAAGGAATTTTCTCAAGACACTAAAGCAAATAAGAAAAATTACAAAAATTTCAACAAGAATTACACAAAATTGTGAAAAATGAAAATTACAACAAATGTAAAATTCACAACAATTTTTTGCTTTTTATTACTTTTTTTTTAACTATGATCTTGAAACCAAAATATGCTTCCCTTTTAAGTGTTTCATTCCACAAATTATCCTTCTTATTTTCTAATGTCACCACAAGAGTACCTTATCAATTCTCCAATCAACACCTATTATACTATCTTTAAGAAATAAGATGAAGTAGTAACAATTTCCTCTCCCACTTAGAAGCAAGAAATAAAAATTAAGAAAATCTTAATTCAGAAAGGATAACTTCAGATGGAATATTATATGGCAAAACCAAAAGAGATTCAAGAAAAGACAAGAAAAAAATTAAAGAAAATTTAAAAGGAAAGCACTCAAATTGAACCTAAAGAATAGGTCTAGAATGAGAATGTTAAAACTAAAAATTAAAACAAGTTGCATCATGAACATTTAGGATAGATTCAGTTGCATTAAAATGGAAATAAAATCAAGAGAAATTTACTCAAAGATGAATAGCACACAATGTCACGTAATCAATTAGAAAACTAATTAGAGCATCTAATAGTCTGAAACATTGTGTGAGTTATCTTATACTTTGTTTTTCTTTCTCTATATTGTTCGATTAGTCTTTTAGTTTTGTTTTTAGAATTTTTTTCTTGTTATCATTTTAGGAGGCCATACATTTCATATTTCTACACTTGTTTACATATTTTTTACGAATAACTCAACTAAAAATCAATTCCACTCCAATTCAACTGACAAGTGCATGTATCATGATCGAGACAAAAATTCAACCCAAAATTAATGAAAATCTCTCAAAACTCTCTCGGCACACTGCAATTTAATTGTTTAAGAAAATTTTCAAAACTTTGTTGGAAACTAAAAGAAAATAAAAGTTCAAAAAAAGAAGAAGCTAGCAAACAATTAGGTTGTGTTATAAACTTAAGCAAATTGTGTAAAACTTATATGAACTACGTCTAAGGAATTGATGAACAATTAAAGAACTAAACAAAACTCTAAACATAATTGGAAGGTTCATACATTTAAAGCTATGTAATGTGAAAAAGAACCATATTTAAATTGGACTAACAAAGCATGCAATAGGAAACCTAGACATTGTATTGATATAAGAAACTTTTACGCTAAGAATTGAATCAATTAAGCAACAAAATTGATATGTGCTAAAAAGGAATTTAAAATATCCTAAAAGTGAAAGGAAATTAAGAGTAAGACAAGAAGCAAACACACAAAGAAAGAAAACTTAGTTGTTGAAAACCTCCAAGTCTGACTCTTGATGCCAAAATGATGGAAGCATCTCCATGTGTTCAGTAAAAGACCTAGAAAATTGTTAAAACATTCAAGTTTGTGAAGAAACTCAAGTTTGTATCCCCTAGGAAGGTTCCTTGAAGGAAGGAAAGGAGAATATTACTTCCATTTAAAGACCCCTAGAACAAGATGGTATAATCCAAGAAGACAAATAGATGACTAAGGACTCAAGAGACAATTCACACGGTGAGCAGTCATCTCAGCAATCAAGTCAAGACTCCACCAAGATCCGACAGGCCTTACCAGAAGAGGAACGTGGCATACACCAGAACATCAACTGTTCTTTCTTCTGGTCTTCTTAAAAATAAAAATATGTTGTAAATAATTTGGGCTCACTTTGGGGGTCCAAATAGTATAATAGGCCAGAGTAGGTACATTTAGCACAATAGGGGGTGCATTTATCATTTTAACTTGTACGTAGTCCATTAGGGTTACAATGTAGCCTTAGCTTCTAAAAGCTATGCCTAAGGGATGGTTTTGACCATGGTCAACACCCTAGGCAACCCCTCTCCCCTTCCTTTTCTACCCCTCACTCATCTTGCCCTCCAAGTCACTCCTTCCTATATAAAGGGTGCCTTCTTCTATGTATTTACACATTGAAATTTGAAGTAAAGAAACTCTGCTTGAGTGAATTTGTGAGTATGAGTATTTCTTTTATACGGGTCTTATCTTGGGTGGGTAATATCCCAAGTGGCAGCTTTGGGTCTTATCTTGGGTGGGTAATATCTCAAGTGGCGGCTCTTGCACCACTCATCTTGGAGTTCCTCTACTCCGAGTGGCGTGACATCTTCCATTCTCCCTAAGCTTTCTTATCCCTTCATCTTTTCTATTTTATTCTCTCTTTTGCGCCACTCTTACCTCTCATCTTCGTTCTCTTATCTTCTTTATTTTTAGTCCATATATTGTCATCTTCATCTTTGTTCATGTTAGCTTCCGCACCTTCATCACCATAATCACCATATATTTGTGTTTTTCTATTTTCCCTTCTGAAGTGAACCTTCACACTTACTTAACCACTTGGTTAAGTTCGTGTCCAGTGGGAATCTTGTTAGGGTTCTCACCTAAAATTGCTAAACCCAAAAATCATAAACAAAGTGAAACTTTTAAAATGTGCAATCTTAAAATTAACTCACATCACAAGAAGATAACAAATAAGTCATTCAATTTAAATTCAATCAATGTAAAAATTACAAGAGTCGAAGGGCTCTATATATAGATGTTGGAGCTGCTCTTGCACTACATGACTCAAGGAATATGAGACTATTTTACAAGGCAAAAATGCATCTGTACTTTGTAAGGAAAATCGACTCTCCAAGGTGTATTCATTCCACTTCAAGAAAAATTTTCTTCTTTCGGGCTTTTATAAGCGTTTCTTCTTGAAGGACTAATGCTCAACCATTTGGTGCTAGGTTGTAGCCATGCATTGATCTCCTAAGTTAGGGTTTTAACTTCCCTAATTACTAATTAGGAGGCTGACATGGTCAAAACCTAACTTCCATAATTTATATTTTTGTATAACAAGAAAAATTATGAGTTGATTTTCTCAATTGAGTTACAAAAGTACAAACAAAGTGGATACTAAGTAATTATTTTTATTAAAAAACAAATTTTAGACAAATTTACGAGTATATATTTTTTGCACCAAGTAACTTACATACAAATTCTTTACATATAAATTTACATACGAATTTATAATTTTTTAATTAAAAATTATTTTCACACTAATTTATAGACAAACATTTTTTTCATTAGGTAACCTACATACAAATTTACATACATATGAATTATTTAAATACGAATTATTTCATCAGTAATCTCACGCATAAATATTTTTCTGATTTTTTAAATGTAAATATATTGACAATTACAACAATTGGTAATCCATAGATTTCTTATGTAGGAATGATATTTCCATTACTAAACATATTCATAATATTACATACGTCATTTAGATTTGGGTATTACTCATAATAATTACCTACAGATTATTTCATAGATAATGTACCGACCTGTTTCCGGGCGTTGACCAGAGTCAAAGTCAAAGTCAAACATATGGCGGGATCCACCAAAGGGGACCCCAAGGAGGAAAGTCAGAGTTGACCGCTTTGGGCGTCGCCAGGTGTGGACGTCGCCAGGTTGAGGCGTCTCCCATACTAGAGGCGCGACTTGTTCTTCTAAGAGTATGTTCAGGCGTCGATGCTGCCATCCCCCGATACCCACGAGTAGGGAAGACCGTGGAGGGGATGACACAATAAGAGGCCACGGTGCGGACAAGGAGGCCTTGGACCCCGGTACCCAAGAACAGTAATAAGGGAAAGAGAAAGGTGGCTTCAAGGCCATATCCCTAGTACCAGTAGGGAGTAACTTGACTCGTGAAGTACCCACGCCACCTCTGGAGAATCCTTGGGATAGATATGACCCGGGAGAGGGCCACACCCCAGGGGTAATCCACGTACGTGGTACTAGAGGAAGGCAGATACACTCCCAGGGCAAGTGACTAGAAGGTGGGGCGCATGAGTTGGCACCCAGGCAGTCACCCCTTGTGCCAGATGCACTTCGAGGAAGGAAGATTTACACGCTGGGATTTCCCTAAGTTGGGTTACAGCGTTGTAAGGCCTTTCACGTGGATTCGCGATTAAGTCAGAAAGGGCCACGTGGCAGTAAGCACTAAAACCCAAGGTACATAAGCTTCTCTGAAAGCTTAGGGAGGTACGTTTTACTCATTACACACACTAATCATTTGCTCGCTTACTCACTGTACGCACGAGTGATTGGGGGGAGAGAGAGAAGTTAGTTACAATTCAGTTACGCACCTTCAAAGCATTCAGTTACGGTGCTCCGATATGGAGGTGATTGGTGTTTTCTGCTCGCTGACTTGATCGTCGTAGTGCAAACGGCCGCGAGGGCGCCCTTTTGCTCACTCCTTTTCAGGTGTTCACGACGGAGTAGGGTGAAGATCTGAGTTGGAGACGAAGGAATCCTTGTTCACGAGTCAAGGCAACGCACGAAGATCTTTTCGGTCAACCGCCAGGAACAGATAACATTACTGACGCCAAGATTTTCTTATGTAAATGTACTTACGCTCTAATTTTCATATGGATTTATTTTCACATAGATAATTCATCGGTAATGTATAATTTGTGATGAAGGATTTGTGACTTACATATTTCTTTCGTCATAATTTTTTTTTTTTAAATATTATAAAGTTGCTTATTCTTTCATTCATTCCTCCTCTACTTATTTATAGGGCAAGTATATTTGGTTTCCCAATATTTCTACTTATTTATGGAGCAAGTATTTTTTATTTCCCAATATTTCTCCTACGAAAACCCTACTTTTATGGGTCTCCCATATAAGAAATGATCATTTGTCCAAATGGTTAAGTTGATACTTTTTATTTGGCTCTGGGTTCAAATCCTAACTCCAAGCAAAATAATAATATTATCAGTAAATTTTCCTATTCTCATTCTCTAATGTGGATGATTTCCTTTCTTTTATTAAGAGTGATGGTAGTCCTTTGCTTAATTTGATTAAACTGGTTGTGATAATTTTTTCTATTTAGATGATATGGCGTAATTGATGTTTCTATGGCCATTTCGATCATTAAAGATCTCACTTGTCTAGTGGATAATTAGTCTAAAAGTTATATGCGAAATGATATGTTTGATTTCAAGGTATTTAAGTTTTTTGGTATTAATACTCGTAGTGGTAAAGTTCTATCTCATATTCCTGTTAGATGGGAGTTTCTTTCTCCAGATTGGGTTAAAATAAACACTAATGGTTCTACTAGGGGTTCTCCTGGTCTTGCTACTTGTGGTGGTATTTTTCGTAGGAGTATGAGGAAGTTTATTGGTGATTTCTCTACTTTTCTTGATGTTTAGACTGCTTTGGTGGCTGAGTTTTATGGAGTTATACATGTTATTGAACAAACTCAAAAGATGGGTCTTACTAGTTTATCGCTTGAATGTTTTTTTTATCAAGAAAGAATAAAATATAATAAAAGAGATACTTCAGGGGTATCTCAACCCGTATACAGAATCCAAGAAACCCAAACCAACTAAGGGTATTGGTTTCTTGTTAACAAAACAAAACTCATTCATACAATGAATATCCCTTCCACCAACCCATAAAAGACTACACAAATGATCTAATGAGACTATTGTCTAAGATCCCCCAAAGTACCACAATTCAACACCTATTATACAACATTATGCAGCAGAACCATGTGGAATAATAATGATTGTGGATGCAGCAAAAACTTAAAACACAATGAGCATCTACTGCCTAAGCATACCCATAAAAATAAAACATAACAAAGTGTATTGGGTCTTACTACTTTATGGCTTGAATGTGATTCTTCCTTGATTTGTGATGCATTTAATGCTAGAACTAATAATCCTTGGATGCTTTGTAATAGGTGGAACATTTGTCTTAACTACTGTGGGAAAATCAGGTTTAAGGTTTTTCATATTTTTCGTGAAGGGAGTGCATGTGTTTGTAAGCTTGGTAACTTAGGTTTTATTCATAGAGAGTATTTTCATCGGTATAATAGGCTTCCATTAGTCTTGTCTTCCAGTTCTTTATTAATAGGTATAGATTACATATGTACCATTTTTTTTAATATGAGTTTTGGTCTAGTTCCCCCATATTTTCTTGTATTTCCTTTCTTTTTTCTTTTAATAATATTTTTTTTGCATATGGTAACAGATGATTGTTGTTACTTGAGGTGTCAACCTAACTAATATATGTCAAATTTCATAATAATGTCTAACATGAGAACTTAAAAAAGAACTCTACTTTTATGGAAAATTCTTCATAATTAAATCCTAACTGATAAATAAGTGCAATTGAAAGGCATTTTTTTTTGTTCTATATGCAGCTTATATAACAAGCAAGAGGAAAGCACGATGTTTTGAATGCCCAATTTGTAAACTTCCAATCTTGGCTTCTAAGATATCTTTCTAGGTTTGATTTTCTTGTTTGGTCAAAATATTTTAACATTCTTCTGTAGGGCAGGAAATCCTCTTATCAAGGAGACTTGGTTAGTTGTAGTTTCCTACATTGTTCAGATGATCTTAAAGATGAGGAATTTTTCTTGCTTCCAACATTGGGTAACTTTTCACACTCCTTTTCATACAATGCATTGCAATATTTGTATGAAAAGTAATTCTATAAAGAAAAATATGAAAATGATATTATTAACTTTTCCATTTTGAAGACTTTTGATATTCAAACTAGACCAAGGAACAAAGATCAAATTAGGGAGGCATAAGTCATGTTGCTAGTGGAGGAATTTATTGGTGAAGTCGTGGTGATCATATACATGAATTTGTCTCGATGTTAAAAAATATCTTTTATGAATTGGTTGGTGTTATTCTTGTGGTTGAAATCTCAATTGAACGCAACTTCAGATGTATTTGGGTGATGTGTGACTCTTCATTAGTTTGCTAAGTTTTTTCTAACATTCAGATAAATCCTTAGTCTCTTAGAGGAAGGTGGATTGAATGTCTTGAGAACTATAAGACCCTGACATTTAAGTTTCTCTCATTTTTCTGAGAAGAAAATAGATGTCCCTCTTTGACTTTAGGTTTATATAAGTTGTATCCTTAAGGACTTTTGCTTTTGTGTTGAAAGATTTGGTTTGGTCCCATACTTTTTATACTTTTTTTTATATAGTGATGTATAACATGATTATATATAAAATTAATATAATAACTTATTAAAAGGAAGCTAATTCTTTTGCAGAGTTCATACTATATAACATATAATATATGGTATAAAGACAAAACTCTTTTGATTATTACCATCCTATAGTGATTATATAAACACACATCAGAGATAGATGGAAATATGAAATGCCAGCAACAAGCTAGGGACATTATTAATAATTTGATGGTCTGATGAATCCATATATGGTAAAAAAATACTTATTACATGAAGTTTAATTTACACTTAAAATATATAATCATTTCTCTATATCCAAAATGTTGACTAAACATGATGCTACAAAACTCTTAATGAAGTTGGGAACTCGCAAGCTTGTTTTTAATCATGTTCCTATTGTACAAAGAAAGCAATAACAACCATGTTAAAACTTCGTTTCACTTCAAGTAACAAACACTGTCATCCACTGACTCAAGTATATGATAATACATAAAATACTAAATTACAATAAACACATGAAAGGTACATCCGAGGTTTCCCAAAAGCTACTACAGAAGACATGAACTTTGGCACATTCAAGTAGTGCCTTTTATTACATAAATTTTATTCAATGGAAAGGTTATGAATGAGGAATGGAAGCCAATACTTTATTATGATCATTAAGTTGAAACCTGAACCTACTGAATGCCTGATTTCTTTCTCATCTCCACAACAATCTCATGGATCTTATGTTGATCAGGAAGAGACTTAGCAACACTCTCTTTCTGGAGGCACCTCTTGGCCCAAGCAATAAACTTTGGACACTCACTCTCTAAGTTGAAAACCCCAAAAGTCTCATAGGCTTCAAACCAAGTGTAAAATGGTACAAGTGCTACATCCACAAAACCAAGATTGTCTCCTCCAAAATAAGTCTTGTCTCCCAGCTGTTCCTCCAACACTTTAAGGCCTTCTATGAACTCCTTCTTAGCAACTTCTTTTTCTTCTCCTTTTGATGTCCAAACAATCTTCCTTCCATTATCATATATCTATTTGACATTTCAGAATTAACAGTCAATTAGATCATAAGAATGTAATAATGAGAAAAGGATAAACTTACAGACCTATTAATCTAATACTTTTTCCTACATCTTGCTAAAGAAGAACAAAACTCTCATAACCACTTAATATAAATTATGGAAATCACAGGATAAAAATATCTAAAGAAAGTAGCTATTTCTATCCTAGTGGGGACCATCTTCCTTACATTATGCATCTCCCATATTCCAATACAACCAAACTATACATCATTATATACCATAATCATAACATAGTCAGCCCAAAAAGGTTGCAAGTAAGAATCAAAGCATTGAAGCACAAAAAGGTTACCTTCTTGTCAACATAGTCAGCCCAGAATCTAGCCTGAGCTCTCTGGTAAGGGTCAGAAGGTAATAAGGGAGTTCTGTCATGCCAAACCTCGTCAATGTACTGAACAACAATGAGAGATTCAGAAATGGGCTTGCCCTTGTGAATGAGAACAGGAATTTTCTTGTGAACTGGGTTCATTTGGAGGAGAAGAGGACTCTTGTTCTTCAAGTCCTCTTCTTTGTACTCATAGTTTATACCCTTTTCAGCAAGTGCGATCCTCACCCTCATCCCAAATGGACTTGGCCAGAAATCTAGCAGAACCACCTCATCTGCCATACTCATTCAACTTCAAGAACAGATAATAAAACAAGATTCAAACAAGAAAGTGATTTGCATTGCAAAAGAAGAGTGAGGCCTTCATATTTATAGCTAGTTTTGAACTTTGAATTATTCAAATATAACTATTATAGTCAATGTAAGTTTGGCATAATTAAAGAATCATCTAGCTTAACTGCAAATAAGATTATTACATGTTGTTTTTGGTTCGCAGGTTCTGGAGTATTGAGATGCTACCGTTGTTAATGTGTATTCTGGAATATTCTAAAGTGTTATTTTTTTTTATCTTAGCTTCTACACAGCACAAGCATGTTAATTTGAAAGGACATTCCATATCTAAATGTGACGAGGGCTAGAGTCCCTGCCAAACTGCACTAAACAAGATCGAGAACAAGTCCTCTTCCACGGTGCTATAATTTTTCACATCACATTCCATTTTCTACCACGTGTTCTCCTAACAATTAAATTTAAAGATAAAACATATTTATTTACTATATTAATTAAATTAGATATTATTTTAGAGAATAATTTTTTTTATTTAAAATTATTTCTATTATTAATAAAAATCTATAAAATAGTTTTTAAATTGATATCTAAATTAATTACTAAATTTTTTTTAGCTACTTACTATTTTAGTTTCTAAATTAATATATAAAATACTTATAGAAATTAATTGAGAATATAAAATAGTAAGTAGCTAAAACATTAGTAGCTAATAGTTAATACTAATTTAGAAACTATTTTATAATTTTTTTATTAATAATAAAAATTATTTTAAATATCAATAAAAATTTTAGTTTATAAAATATTTCTTATTTTAGTTGAATAATAACTAATTATTTTGTTATTTAAAATTAGTTTTTATTTAATAGTTTTCATATATTTGGTATTATTAAGTTGTCTTGTTTTTATCTATTTTTAAGTAATTATTAATTTTAAAATGATTTTTAAGTTCTAATCTTGATGTTTTTAATATTATATTTAATTCTTTACAGTTAATTATAGTTAGTTTAGTATTAAAAGTAAAAGTGCTAAGTAGAATAAATATATTTTTCTTCGTTTTGTAAAATAATTCGTGGAGTTAGAAACAACCCAATTAATAAACAGTCAAAGTTATATGAATAATTTAAAAAGAAAAAGAAAGGAACTTGAGGTTGACCCGATGATGTAATCGCTTAGATCATAGTCTTTTGAAAACTTTAAGTAGAATAAGAAAGAAAAGAAAAACATTGATTTTCAAACTGTAACCAAAACCAACTTGAGTTGCATCCGATGATGTTGTAATTGCTTAGATCATAGTTTTATAATACATCAAATACAAATAAAATGAAAACCCAACATTATTTTTGTTTTCATTTGTCATATCTGAAATATAAAATATGTATAATAATATTTTAGATTTCGTAAATTATGTTTTTGGTGTCTTGTGTTTTAAGCGACATTTTTAATTTTCAAATGCTTAAATAAATCTTTGATTAAAAAAGACAATCTACTTAAATAAATATCTTGGTAGTGTGGCTTATAT
>Ga0123342_1004405_pt1 | contig 21515 bp, 11 predicted proteins | sample Turbeawhitnodule_FD_89960 | JGI IMG/M metagenome (GOLD analysis project Ga0123342, IMG submission 89960) | Root nodule microbial communities of legume samples collected from Mexico - Turtle bean Mexico white nodule | ecosystem: Host-associated > Plants > Roots > Nodule | place: Mexico: Nepantla...
TAAATTTAATTTAACTAATTTATATTCAAAATTGATAAATTAAATAATTTATTATAATATTAAAGAAATAATTTTAAAATAAATATAATAAAGAATTAAATATTAAAATATTTATTATACATTGAATTTTAAAATTCTAAAAATGCGTGGGCCATTGCGGACGCATATGCGTGGGCTTTGTGGCCGACGTATATGCGTGGGCCGCGGCCGACGCAAACTGATTTTTTCGTAAAAAATAAATTAAACCCATTTGTGCGTCCCTTTTGCGTCCAAGGTTATTCTTGCGTGGGCTTTTAGCCATTTTGGCCGACGAGAGTAGCGTCTGCAAGTGGCCCACCCAAAATTTTGGAAGCTAATTGTTACTTTTCTTGTAGTGTAAGTAGTTGAGGTTTTCAATTTTTCAAATTATTCTTTTCTATATTTCAATTTTGTTTATGCATGCTACATTAATTTTTTAATCATTATGTTATACTATCGAAATACTTTCAATGGTTAATGCAGCCATACATATCAATATTTGAAAATATAAAATGATATTATACTGATTACCACAATAAAGATATAACTCTATTTAAAAATATATTTATTTTATTTTAAATTTATTGAGAATATTTTAAACATTATTTCATATTAATAGTTGAACATACAAAAATAATCATAAAAATAAAAAAAAAATTAATATCAATACATTTTGTAAATTTGGGTTACTATCTCATTGATTAGTTAAAAATCACTATTACAGTGAATTGTCTTTCCATAAAATTATATACAAATTTTAAAATAATATTACATATTTTATAGCACTTATAATTAAGAAGAGAAAAATGTTGATGAATATGCTGATACTACATACAAAGTGGTTCTTTGTGACATAAAGTTGCTTCAAATTATTGAAAGTATTGCTTGAATGCGAGAGAGTGATGATTTGAGATAGAAATTTTTTAGAAGAGAATATCTAAATTACAAATACTACGTTCTTTTTCACTAATTTTTCTAATGAGTTCTATGAAAAGGATTTATGGAGAATTTTTTAGCATTGGGAAAGAGTTCTAGATGTCTTCATCTCTAGAAAGTTAAATGTAAAATAAAAAACATTTTGGATTTCTTAGATTCCATGGGGTGAAGGATGCACTCGCCTTGGAAAGAAAGTTGGATTCCATTTGGATAGGAACCTCGAAGTTGTAGGCAAATAAACCTGAGTATAGTAGGTAAGAGATTCCAAAGAAAGAATGGACTTCCAAGCAGCGAGATGTTCATACTCAGAAAGTCTGGAGTCAAAAGGATCAACAACGTTCTTTTGCTCAAGTTGTTAAGAGCAGAAATGCGAGCAACGCCCATAAGAGTGTAGAAGACAACATGCCCCAATTCATAGTCAAGGTGGAGTCATCCAAGTGACTCGATAAGTGCTTTTTCGGAAGGTTGTTGGAGGCAGCAAATGTGTAGTCCATCAAGGAGAGCTTTTTTCTGGGAGAGTTTAGTGAGATTAAGATACCTAGGGGAAAAGTATGTGCCGTTGTGTTGCGAATACGGGGGCATAATTGAGAAGGCAATTATTGAGAACAAATATTGGTTTGACAATCTTTTTGGATCAATAGTTCCTTGGAACGACTCTTTTGTGGTAACTGGGAAGTTTGTATGGGTTAGTTGTAGTGGTATCCCGTAGGTACTCTGGAGCAGTCAATGTTTTGAATGCATTGGGGCTTTAATCAGTATTGTTGTAGAGGTTAACGAGGCAACCATTGCAAGAGAGGTGTTAGAGTTCGCGAGGTTGCGCATCAGAATCCCAGTGGGAGAGGAGGCAAAACTAGTGAAATCAGTGATAAAAAATTACATCTCTGCCAGGTCTCCCTTGAGGAAGAGAATTGTATTCCATTTCCCTTGTTAGGGTCTCTCTAAAATAAGTGGGGCGCAGTCACTAAGGATGAATCTAAGGCCCACTTGGGCACTAGCGTTGGAGAAGAGTTTTTCGAATCCGAGTGTTTCGACTACGGTGGTAGGACTTGAGGCAAGGGAGGTAAGGAGAAAATTGTTTAGTTTCCAGTTGAGGTGGGAGAGTCTCCAAAAGGTGACGTATGCATTAGTGGTGGAGTTATTTTTGTTGTGAAAAGTCAAAACATTGCTTTGGAAATGAGAAAATAGGGTAAAGGCATAATGGGAAACGTGGCGGGGTGTAAGTCTAATGATCTCTTAGCTGGGAATAACTGCGGAACAACTTTTGAAGGGGCATGATCTGATTACCTAATTTTAGGTGAGCCTTTTCAGGCCCAATTAAGGGCAAAAAGTTGGGTGGGAAAATTTGTAGGTTTTGGCCCATCTGCTGAGGTGACTGAGCACTTTAGGCATGTTGTTCTTGGAGGAGATGTTGACAAGGGTGTGCTCGCGGTGCTGCAACGGCGCCAAGATGGTAGGAGGTTTGAGAGCCACTCCATTCGTGGGCACCCATGTGCGATCTATAGTGGTTTGCAGAGTAGTGAAGGAGCTCGATGGTGGCTTCGCGCTCGAAGAGGTGACAAAGGGTGGCAAGGTGGAGGGCGATGTGGCTCTGTGCAAAGCCACTGTAGGAGCTGGTTCAGGTGTGGGGTGGAACGAAGGCATGACAGCGAGTTAAACAGAGAGACTGTGCGGCAAGGGGCTCATGCGAAGTGGAGATGGTGCCATATGACGACCATATGGTTGACTTCTCGGGCGAAAGGGTGGGTACTAAAAGCTACAGTGAGCTTTATACCACCTTCGGTGAGGAAAAGAATTGCAAGACCACCAAGATCTGATACTTGGTGATTGACGCAAACAGTTCCTATAACATCCTCCTGGGACGATCGTCCATCAACCGGCTGATGGCGATGAAGTTCCCTTCGCTGTCAGGAGACATCCTCACGGTCCATGTTGACCAAAAGGTGGCGAGAGAATGTTATGCCGAGAATCTAAGGGTGGAGCCTTTGTGGGATGATCGCTCCCCTAAATGCAAATCTTCTCACAAGCAGGGCTCTCCCCGAGAAACCCAACTGACACCGGTGATACCCACAGTCGCTTTGGTGGACCTTAATCCCTAAACGACCGAAGATAGGCTGGAAGGCAGGGAAGAGTTACGTCGAGTGCCCCTCCTTGACAAGGAGCACAACACCTGCGTCAGCACGACCATCGTGGCCACTAAGGTCGAGATAATGCACGTCACACTAAAAAAGAACGTAGATTTGTTCACGTGGACCCCATCCAACATGTCGGGGGTAAGTCCGGATATTATCACCCACATGCTCTCGGTATTCAAGGAAGCGCGACCAATCGTGCAGAAGAAGAAAGATTATGGTGACGAGAAGCGTCTTGCGGCTAAGGAGGAAGCATAAAAGCTCCTATCGGCTAGGTTCATCTGCGAAGCCCGGTACACAACTTGGTAATACACCTTTAAGTACGATCCACCTTACTAATCCGACCCAACAAGGTAGGTCATTAAAATAATATAAATAAGGCACATTCCAAGAAGTAGTTACGTCATTTATTACTGTGCTCTAACAACTGACTACTGAACCCTTTTTGCTGACTTGAGCATTGGAGTGTCTTCTGTAGGTACCCCCTCCATTCAGTATTCTCTAGAAGACTGAGTGATCGAGCAACCGAGATTGGAAGAAGTAGCGAAAAGTTTGGAAGAGGAAGCTTAGGCATAGACAAACTGCCCGACAGGAAGGAGGAAGACGAAGCTTCTCAATAATTCTCTAGGCCCCATCTTGTTTTCGGTTCTCTATAGGGAGAGAACAAAAAACAAGATTGTTATTAAGGTCAATTTGGAGAGATGTGGGGTTGTGGTCGAAAGTAAGCTTTACTGCTTGTGTGGGGTGAAAGAGGATTCGACAAGTCATTTGTTTTTTGGTTGCAAAGTTTCTTGGCTAGTTTGAAATCTTTGCTATATGTGGTTAGGAGTGAGTTTGGTAGACTTTCTTACCTCTATTTCACATTTCATGCAGTTTAAATTACTTGACGTGTCCATGTCTCTTAATCTAATTTTTGAAAATGTTTGGATTGCGTTGGTAAGTGAGATTAGGAGACATAAAATTATTTGCATTTTTAAAGGTGGAGTGATTGATCATTCTGAAATTTGTCCTTAGCACAACTAAAGGTTTGGTCTTGGATTTTCTTAAAAGTTTCCTCAGTGGGCTTTTTCTTCTCTTATTGGTGCCTAAAACCCGTGGTTTTTATGTACTCGATTAAAAGTCTTTGATTGCTTATAGGGTGGTTGGGTTGGTCTGTGGTGTCTTTGAGGGGTGTTAACTCTTTGTGGTGCCTTTGAGTGGTAGGTGTTATTGGCTAGTGTTGTTTGTGTAGGTAATTGGTGGCAAAACTGTTGGTTTTTGTTTTTCTTTGGAGTAAGGCGTGTATGTCCCTATTGTTCTGTATAAGGGTTTGACCACTCTTGAAGTGGGTCGTATTTATTTATTTATTTTTTCTTGCTGATAAAAAAAATGCATACATAATAGGAAGGCTTATGTCTCATAAAATTCAACGGAATTGTGCCTGAAGAGGAATACAATCTATGAGAGCAATACAAATTAATTTTTTCACATTTTTTATCATTAAAAAATAAATATAATAAAAAAATCTTTTGGAATACTCCAACTCTTATAGAAAAAAGATAAACTATTAATTCACCGTACATGAAAAATACTTTTGTCTTGCATACATAAAATAAAACCTATCTAAAAAACACACTGCACACACCTGATTTCCAAGCATTGTATTTGATTTATGTAAAGTGGAACATTAACTGCCCGAAGGCATTAGAATAATCATAGGGCAGGTAGTTCAATCATATTGAATTGTCTTTGAAAGAATGTGCTTAGTTTTCAGGAATAGGAATCTTTTGTGACATGTGATTCTATGGTTTTGGTTGAAATATGTAAAGAATTGGTCACATACTACTTCTTCTTACACCTCCATCATTTCTTCAGCCACCTCCATATATTTTAAAAATTCTAAATTACACTTTAGTAAAAGGATAAAAATAGAAGCAATGTTTTACATTTTGTTGTTGAGTGAAGAAGGAGGTCGTAGTGCTTGGTATTGTTGTGGTGGTGATGGTGGTGTTGACGGTGGTTGGCAGCTTTGTTTGTCATTCTCAGTGAGTTTTGCAACCCGGTGCCCTTAAATGCTTATCTTTCGGATTTGGTAATCTATTGGATCAACGGATTACATATCCGTAATTATTAATGTGAAGGAATCATGTCTTGGATTACATAACACGGAATTTAGTTACGGATGTGGAATAACATTCCAGATTACTCAATTCGTAATAGAATATTATGTTTTGCATTAAGTAATCCATAACATTTTTCTAGATTCGAAACTAAGTTTCTTGTTATGTAATCTGAAAGACAAACACAAAATTAAAGGTTCTGGATTAGTAAATTCGTACATATACTGGATCCGAAATGAACCAAAACTTACACTTCTAAATTGCATAATCCACTATGAAATGAGCTATTGATCATCCAATCCAAAACCTATTTAACAAACTAAGAATACAGATTATGTAATCCATAACCTATTTAAGAAAATAAACCTATTGGATTATGTAATCCAAAACCTAACTAAACACTCACTGGATTACGTAATCCGAAACCTAATTAAAAAAAAAAATACCGAATTAGTTGATCCGGTTTAAAACACTTTCACTAAATTTAAATTAAAAAACTTAAAAATTCAAACAATCAAAACTACTAACCATTGATGAATAACCTTGTGGTGAATGAAGAAGGTAAGTGTGGTGAATGTTTGAAGGAGAGGTTTGGAGGGGAAGGTAGGCAGAATTGCTGCTGGGAGTAAATGTTCGTGTTAAAAGTTAAAAGTGAAAAGTGAAAAGAGAAAAGTGAAAAGTTAGTTAGGTTAAAGTAAAAATTATGTTAGATTTTAATTTTTTTAATATTATTTGCTGAAGGGTATAGTGGTAAAATGAGTTTTAGAATGAACTGAATTGTGACTGAGGAGGGTAGAGAGCTAACTGTTGAATCATATTTTGAAGGGCCATAGGAGCATGTTTTGATGGAGGGAGGACTTGTGAGAGTACGCTCTATCCTCCTGTTTGCATAAAATTATCTCATAAATAAGCCACCAAGGAAGGCATAGCTGCAAAAAGTAATCGTGCCCTTTCTGTTTTTTGGGTAATCAGTCTGATTTATTTTTACAAGTCAAATCTTACATAAGATGCACAACTTGTTTAAACTGCTTTGCTGTAAACTTATTTTGGGAATGGTTTGGAAACATAGTCTCTGTTTTATATATAGATTGAAATATCCTATTGAAAGATCCCTTAAATATTCATTTTAATTTAATTCATTATATATAAAAAAAAACTCATAAAAAGACTCATAGAATAACATTGTTTATAAGTAACATTTATTTTCATAACTCTCATACATCAATTCACCAAAATTGCAATATAACTCTCATAGGATGATTCTCCCCACCTAACACACAACTAGTATATATCAAAATAAGCCACACCAAAAGTCACAACCATCAAAATTCCATTTAATATGGAATATTCTAACAAAAAGACTTAGATATAACTCTAGGCAAGTTCTTGTACTATTTTTTAAATCAAAGTTAAAATGTTACCTCAATAACCATAACTTGGTTATATGAAATATTGAGATAAAATTTAAACTTTGACTAAATAACAATACTAAAACCACCCCAAGACGCTATAGTTAAGGTATGTTAACTATTAAAATAAAGGAAAATCCACATCATCTAGTGGAAAATAGTCTTCATTCTTCCAATTATCGTACCATGTTTCACACATCGCATCATTAACGCCGCATGATTCATCTCCAAAATGTTGGGGTAATTCAACACAAGCATATCCATTGAAATGGCAATCCTCCTGGGGCATCAACAGGTCACTTAAATCAAAGTGTGTGGGGAAACCTTCTTCGCAGCCATCATGATGATCAGGTGGGGTAGATTCAAATGGGTTTTCAGTCCAATCCTTTGTGTTGACTGAATCATTGAGTGCTACAGTTGGAATCATACCCTCATTACACCTTACTGGTTGAGAAGATTTGGTAGGATCAATATCTGTGCACTGTGGAGATTCAATTCCTAATTCCATATTGTTGTTATCATTGTGTTTCTCCTCTACTTTCTTTCTCAAATAAGTATTCCAGTAGTTCTTGATTTCATTGTCTGTACGCCCAGGCAACCGTCCCGCAATAAGAGACCATCTGTAACAGATATATAATGAATGAAAAAGGGGTGTCAGAACTTACCCATTTCAACAAATTTTTTCTGGTATATTCTTGTGTCTCGAAAATGGAAAATTCTCTGCAAATGTATATCTATCATATAAAGAGATGTACCTATTTCCTAAGAGGCTATGTAGCCTGATAATGAGATCTTCTTCATCCGAAGAAATGTTTCCTCTCTTTATATCTGGCTTTAGATAATTCAACCATCGAAGTCTGCAACTCTTCCCCCCTCGTTTTAAACCTACACACACACACCTATATATATTCACAACTAGCAAACTCATGCAATGAAAACTTGAAAAAAAATAAAGACTAAAGAAACTATCAAGTAATGTGAAACACTATTAGAAACAAGTTGATGATTTTCGTTTGTGCTTTCAACCAAATAATTCACACACACACACATATATATACCAGTTCTTCTGGAAATCTGCCCCCATTTTCCTTCTCCATGGAGGTGAACGTAGTTAACAAGGATTTGGTCTTCCTCAGCAGACCAAGCACCTCTGTTCACAGCATCTTGGTTCTCATGACCTCCCTTTCTTTTCATCTTTACTAGCTCTCTCTTCTACCCTTTGGTTCTGCACAAAATTGTTGTGTGCCTATTCTTTTCATTGGTTTCTCACGTCTTTGTGGCTAAAGACTATATATAGTTGTTTCCTTGAATAGATGCTCATTTTTTTAAGTTAAAAAAAAAATAATTCTGCAGTTGACGAACTCGACAACAGTATGGCTTTTGAAATGAGACTGGTAGACGGTAGTGCGCGCCTTCTTTTCTTCCCCCAAGAGAACAGTGATTTTTTAAATTATGAAGTTTTCAAATTTTGATGCATGCAAAAGTACTGGTAAAGAATTTCATTATTTTAACTAATGAGAAAGTATAATCATTATAAACTATTAAATTAAATTCAATGTTTATACGTTAATTCCTCAGAAATTGTGATAATATATCGAAATTAACAGAATAAAAAAGATTAAGTGAAATAAAAATCAATACAGACGTATATATATGGATTGTGTTTCTGCAAGTTTATCACGGATAACAATCTCTTATTATCCTTTTTATACAAATATATTTCACGAGAAAAAAATTCCTAGAGGAAAAATATAATCATTATAAACGATATAAAATTTGTCCTTCATGTATTTAATAGACTTATGTGTTAAAAACCTGAATTCAAATTTTTTATTAAATTAAAATGATTTTAAACGAAAAAATATACAATATAGTTAATAATTTTCATTTCTATTCTATATGATCGAAACTGATGACAACTCTCAAGTTGTTGTAATTGTCAAATTAAACTTCATACTTCGTAACTTTTATAAAATATAAGATTCAAAATGTTTAAGAATTGAGTCAATATAGATCTTAGTAATAAGTTACTATTGTTAACTAATTACAAATAAATATTATTTAAACTGATTATTACAAAATTGACAAACTTACTAATGATACATCATAGTAAATTATAAAAATCATGTATTATTTTTTACACCATCTATTTTATTTTTGTACATGTCATGCAATTTTGTGGGAGGGAAAGAGAGACGAAACATAATTTTAAAAAGTAATGAACTAATTATGTTATTTTTCTTCATATTTTTTAACTTGTACTTTAATTTTTATTTATTTATTTTAGTATTTTCTAACTTATTTGTCTCATATATAGCAAGAGTGTAAATATTGGAGAGCCATGGTAATTAAGTCATTCCATATAAATGTAAAACTTCACGAGTTAGTACCAAAAACATCACACGAAATCAACGAAGCATCATAAATTTTATAGCATGCAAATCTAGTCGTGTGAATTCGTGAAATCTTTCTCATGTAAGAAACAGCAGTGCTCTAAAAACAATGGCGAACAGAACTGAGTAAAGAAATTTGGGATCATATCAAACCTCAAATCAGGTCAATTTGATGACTCAAAAACCTGCATATCCCTGCTATCATTATTGGTACAGTTATTATTATTATAGCTAAAGGGTCCCTCCAATCGGATTTTACAGTATCTCATCTCAAGAACTACTTATAATCTTTATCATTACAGTATTATGAGATAACGTTGAGGAAATATAATACGGAAGAAATCTCATAAAGATGAATTTCCCTGTGAAGTTTGATCTGTGAACCATTATGTTTTGGTCAGTCATAGAAAATAGTAACAAAGAAAAATGAACCTGAACTGAAACAGAGAATAGATGATGGTGTTTGTAGTTTGTTTGTAGTACCAGCCTCGTGGCATGGTGTCACCTAAGCAAAAGGGAGTTCTGACCCAAACTTTGAGAAGAAATATCATCATTCAAATTGGGGACCAGTTTTGTAGCATAGTATTTCTAGGATTTATTTTATCATTCAAACTCTTCTAAACTGTCACATCTGTGAAAAAAGAGTAAATAAATAAATTATTAATTAAAAAACGGGATGTTTTTAATTAGTTGAGTTTATTTTCCATTTTCATGTTTCAAATCAAATTGTAAAATAACTATTTTTATTATATCTTGAGATAATTCCCAACTTATTTTTAGAAATTTTGAAATTATATTGGTTTGTTATCTATAATTTAGATTAAGCTAGTATTTTAACTTTGCATTGTACAAGATCATATTTTTCTCGTATAATTAAAAATTATATATATAGAGTTAAAAGGTCTATCATGACCTATAAATGCATTATCTTCTCCTTATATATCAATGTATACTTGTCATAATGGAAAATAACAACATCTATAAGAAAGGTAGGTTCGTGATATATATAAAAGTTCAATCATAACAATTTATAGCAATGGGCCCGGTTCTAATGAAATTAATTTTAATTTTATTAAAATAAATTGGAACACTATTAAGTGGAACAAATACAAGTTCTCAATTTATAAAACATATTAAATGCAAAAAAGAGACATGCATGTGATGTTTCTAAAATCTTTTAGCATGTTTTTCTCTTTCATGAGAGGATGAAAACTTAAAGAGATATGTCTTTTTATTGATAAAATAAATAAATAAACAAACAAATAAATAAAAATATTTAAGAAATATCTAATTTTTATAAAAAAAAGTTATTTCACGTAGTTCAAAGAAAAAGAAATCATATAATAAATATTTTAGAATAGTGATTCTTCCAATGATATAAATTAGTAGATAATTTTAGTAGTTAATTAGATATAAATTTAAAAATTATTTTTAATAATAAAAATTACTTTAGATACTAATAATTTTTTTAGTTTATAAGATAATATCTAATTTAATTAATATAATCACTAATTATTTTTAATATAATCTTTATCACTAATTAATATATCTAATTTTTACTAACACTAACCACTTATGTCATAATTGCTACTCAAATTAAAGTAAATATGAGGAGCAATAAAAATATTTGGTATCATAATTGTTATGTGTTGGATAAGAATTTTTTTTAGCTTAATTTTGCAGGGTGTCATTAGTTTGATGAAGATTGATATATTGTGAGGATGACTATTTTTTTTAGGATTGATTGAACCAACATTAATTAGGATTATTTTTACTATGTCAATTGAAAAAAAAATTACCACGGACATTGATAAAAATAAGTCAATAAATAAAGTATTGTAAAAACAACGGATGTCACCAACCTAAATTGTTGCAGTTAAACTAAAAATAATCTCGTTTAACATCAATTAAAAAAATGTTTTGCAAATATAAAATGAAATTTTCTTGAAGAACTTTGATAAGAAAAAATAGCATAATCGACTAAAAAATACTGTCAATATTAATATTATTGAATTTTTAAAAATCATTTGATATTTAAATAATTTTTGAATTTTTATGATAATTGAAATACTTTATTCAAGTAAAGAAATAAAATTCAATAAATTTAAATTGTCTTATTCAAATAATTTTTTTAAATAAAACAATTTAAATAAGATCAATTTAAATTCAATATATTGAAATTAGACTTTCTTTCATTGTAAAAGGCCTCTAATAAGGAAGAAAATCTCAAACATGGCTTGGAACCGATGCAAGTCATAGTGATAGTTAATTAATCCAATATAAATTATTGGTATACCCTTCTCAACTATTATCTCTTATATATATATATATATATATATATATATATATATATATATATATATATATATATTTATTGTGGTTTTTTCTTATTTCATTGTTTATTTTCTTTATTAAATATAAAAATGGTTATCACATTCATCATCCAGTGAATCACTTTTAAAACTATTACTCATATATTCATACTTATATCTATCCAAAGTTGTATACATTGATTTATAAATTATTTTTTGAAGAACTTAATTTACCTCCATGTTGACAGGGGGTCCCTGACCCAAATTTCGAGGACAATATCGTCATTCCAAGTCGGGAACCAGTTTCAAGGACTTCTGCAAACTGCTCCAAACAGTTAAATTCGTATAAAAAGAAGTTGACCAAATTGTTATAGGAAAAAATAAATATATTTTTTATTTTTTATTATAATATATAATTTATTTTTTATTAGACCTGGTACTCTTAGTTGAACATGAGAACTTGTTCCTAATGTTTTTTGATCCGCAGAACTTGTTCCTAATAATGTCGTTGATAACTTTTGGCACATGGTCTGGGAATGTAGTCTAAGTTGAGAAAGAAACGGTGATATATTATATATATAAAGTGCAATTATTTGTCTCATTTTTTTTTATAATGTTTAAAAATGAAAAAGGTGGTAATGATGATGAACTGACACAGCAAATTAATTAGTTGGGTTGGTTTTGGAACGAGAAAGAAAATGGTTTTGAATAATAAAGGAAAATGTTGTCTGATAATGCAAGAATAATGTTGTTGAGTTTTTGAGGGAAGAGGAGAAGATGAAGAATGGTAGATGATAGCTATAGGAATGAGAACGGAAATTATAAACAGTTGAAAGCTATGTTAGTGGGATGTACGAAAGCATAGAGTCTCCAATTCAAATTCTAAGTTCTGAATTCTGCATTCTGCATTCTGCATTCAAACTCGTTGTGTCCCCAAGAAATGTAGCAAAGATTGAAAAGCAAGTTACGATCTTTAACGTCTTTTGTGCTTATCATACCTTTTTCATATGCTTTTAGTACACATTTTGGCGTTAAAAAGTTTCTCACTCCATCTTTCTATTTCAATTCCGAAGCAATTAGTCAGGAATAAACATGTACTTCAAACTCATTTAACAAACAAAACAAACATACATATGAAAATGTATTAAACTATTTTTCAAATAAAAAACTAAATCTTTATAATAAATAAATAAAAAGTGACATAGGATGAAAAATTCAATTTTGAACTATTTATTTGGCAGAAAAGAAAATGAAGATAATATTTTTAGTCATGAGTGAGATTAGATTTTTTTGTCCGATAGATTGGATAAAATCTACGACAGAAAAAAAAAAAAAAAGACAACTTTGTCTAGGTCTTTCATAGAAAAACAAAAGAAAACTTCAGACTTTCCATAAACTTGGGGGAGAATATTTGTTGCACTGTACTTGTTCGGCTTTACCTTTTATTGAAAAATAAAAATATGTACATAAAAAAGTACATATTTTCATATAAAAATTATGTAATTAAAATTTTAATTTGTTAATTAAATTTAACTTATTGAAATTAGTATAGTGAGACCATGTATCACTCAGCCAAATAAGTTGAGAAAAATATTTCGACTCATTTTATTTTATCATCCAATTCTTACTTAATTTCTCTCACACTTCTATTTTTCTCTTTTTGCTTGTTATGAATATTTTATCTTTCTTCACTTTTAAACTAAACAGATAAAAAAAAGAGATAAACTAAGAATAGGAGCAAGAAAGTGAATCAATAACCGAAAGGAAACATGGAAAATTAAAAGTCATACTAATAACGCCGTCTGTGTCTAATCTCCATATTTTCTTTCTGCTCCCCATAAATATTCAACTTTTCATTTTATCCTTTTTGCATTATGTGAATCGATAGTCAAAAGTATTTTTTTAAACTTCACAATCCAAAAAAAACTTCTAAATGTACAATTCGAAAATTCTTTCTGACTTTTGGATTATACCATTTGAAGTCATTTTTTACTTAGAAAAACTTTTGAACACAACTTATAAGTCATTTTTTCTTAAAGAAATGATTCTGAATTTTATAATTCAAAAATCTATAAAACATTTTTATTTTTATTGTGTTACTCCCTTAGAGTTATAAAATCTGGAAGTAATCTTAAAAAATATATATTCCAGATTACATAATTCATAAGCTAATCTTGGATCCAGAAATAGCTTACAGATTATGTAATCCAAAATATATTTTTTAAAAATGGTATTCCGGATTATATAATCTGGAAGTCTTTTATGGATTTAAGAGTAGCTTATGGATTATGTGATCTTGACATATTTTGAATTACATAATCCGAAAGTTAATCTCACCTCAAAAAAGACTTTTGAATTATGTAATCCAAAAACTAATCACACATGTAAAAAAAGGCTTCCGGATTACATAATTCGGAAGCTAATATCATATCAGAAAAAGATTTATGGATTATGTAATAAAAAACTAATTACACATAAAAAAAACTTTCAGATTATATAATTTAGAAGCTAATTACAAATATTAAAAAAAATAATTTTAGAATACAAAAAATTATTTATGAGAGTGACACAAGAACGAATGGAAGGTCAGAAGAAACAGTCCCTAAATCAATACTTAGTCCCTAAAACAATACTTATTGCAAAACCCAAAATAAAAACAAAATCTAAATTAAAAACAAGGCCACAGTTGATGTTCAAATGGCCCACAATGTCATATTTTGAGTGTTTGAAACCTTTACAACAACTTCAGAATATCACTAACGGTGATATCAGAGCGCAAAGATTTATAGAAAGGTAACACAGAAGAAATTAGAAGAAAAAGAACGAGATTAAAAACAAAATTATAAGATTAAAGACTAAGTAGTTTGTTCTAAATACCAACTTTATTCTAGTACACATTGTTTGGAATAACAGATTTTTGATTTTTTTTTTTCATCTTTGTCCACTATTTTGATGTCTTGAAGTTAATCAAGATAAAATATTAATAATTATCAACTTCTGTAACAAACGTTATAATCGGATAATATGGAAGATCAAAATAACAGGAAATTCAAATGATATCCTTTTCAAGAACTAAAATGCAACCTTCATATGTCTTTTTCCTTTACTGTTATTTAATTTACTTCACTAATACAAAAAGCAGGATGAAATCAGCTTCTTAGTTATAACAGAGCTAAATGCATCCAATAAATGGCTTTGTGATCAAAAGACAAAATAACAACGCTATTCAAAACAAAAGGGTGTTCAAAATATTCTTATAAATATTATTTGCGAGATTAAAATACCCTTTTGTCTTATTTTATACTTAGAAATAGAGTACAAATATTGATCACCGTTAACATTTTTTTAAATAGGTATCTTGATTGTACTAATTAAAAAATTGATAATAAAATCAGTAAATTTAAATTCTTCTACTTAAGGGAATAAAACTTAATTAAATTTGTGGGTTGAAAATAATATGATTTTGATTAAAAAAATAAGTATCTATTACAAATTAGAAAATTTATAAAAATAAACTATAGTATTCATTCAATTTACACTCATTGTTCACTCCAACTATTTGTTTCTTTTTTTTTCATTCAATTATCATTTCAATTTGATTACCTTATTATTCAAAATTATTGTAATCTAAATTTTTCATATAATTATATGTGTATATGACTTTTAACACTATCTTTTTTTTCATAAAAGTCACGTTAACTTTCATCATATAAGAAATAATATAAAATTAAAAAAAAGAGTACAAAGACTAAATCAAATCTATGAAAAAAAATAAAGAAATTTTTATAATAGCCTAAACAACTACATTTGGATGTGCTCCTAAAGTTCAACTTTTAACACTACTTTATTAGTGACGTAATTTATTACTTTTATCAAGATTCACAACTAAATATCTTTTAACATATCGTTCTCTTAACTTCTAAAATAATAAATTCATTTAACATATTGCGGATAAATTGTTTTATAAAGCTATTTTTCTTTATAAAAGAAATATATATATATATATATATATATATATAAATAATATCACAATATCTGTGGAATTATGTGAAATTAAATTTTGGACTGGACCAAGCAACCCCATAGTCAAGTGGGTTTGATTGGGCCATAGTTGAGACCGAGGAACATTGTATTCTGCACTCCCAATTTTTAAACATACACCTCTCCAAGGGAATGACATGTCAAAATATTCTTAAAAAAGTATTTGAATTCTCCGTTCTAATATATACTTTTAGATTAAAAAATATCTTTCAGAAATATATTAATAATTTTGAATTGTACAATCTAATAATATATTTTAACTTGTATTTTTAATTCATAAATATATTTTGGAATGTACCGTCCAAAATATATTTTAAAATTTAAAAATATATTTTAAAAGTATATTATAAAAGGTACAATATAGAATATATATTTGAGAATATTTTTGAATTTAGAAATTATTACATAATACATTTCAAAATGTAATTTCATTACAAGGAACAATATCTATAGCCTCCATAAAAAACAGACTCAAATGTTGGATTTTGAACGCTAAATGTCCTTTAGCCTGTGCTAGGTTAGACTGGTTAGGAGAAGCTAAAGGGTTGGATACTAATCTTTATGTGAGAGGTTGTAGTTACTTGTGTAGGCTTAACCCTCTCTAGTTTGAAGCTAGTAGACACAGCCTAACCCTCACTGTTAGAGTAAGGTTAGAGTTATATCCGTCCTAGCTAAGAGCAAGCTTCCTCCTAAAATAGAGAGGGACAAGCCCTCACTTAGTCTAACCTAGAGAGGGCTAGACCCTTGCTAAATCGTAACCCATTATGAACATGCATGGGCTAAGCCCTAGCTAGCTCATTATGACTTAAAGAGGGCTAAAGCATAGTTATGGTGAAAATGGACTTGGTGAGGGATTGACCCTCCCTCCCACGCAAAGCATAAAAAAGAGAGTTGATGATCCTATTTAGAATCTCATTCTCACATTTTTTTAATAACTTGCATAATTCTATTATCACATCCATAATAACCTATCCATATTTCATCCACATTTAAATATCACCTATCCAGCCATTTACAAATTTACCATCCACCATATATAAATATCCAACATTATGCATTTTCAATCATCCAATCACTTTCAATGTAAGAAGTACTTTTGTAAAGTGAATGTAATACATGCTTCCCAAAGCATAAGACTAAGTGACCAATGAAAACAATGGAAAGTACTTGTAAAAAAAATGACAATAATTAAAATGAAATAAAAATATATTTACTAATATAGAATATAGAACATAATGAGCAAGTAATTTATCTTACAGTAGAAGTGATAATCAAGGAACATGGTGATCATCAAAGTTTCTAGCATAGTAAGGGTGGACCTGACTAGTATTTGTTGAAGTGTCTGCAACATGTTTTTCCATCATCATAGGTAATTGTTGTTGCATCAACCTCACTATGTCCTCTAACTTTGAACTCTTCTTATCAGCCCTATCTGCTTTTGGCTTTGCTTCTAAGATTTGTTGTTTAATTTGTGCATTCTCAACTAGTTGATCATCATGATCAATACTAGAAGCTAATACAGAGGGTTGAGTGAGGGATGAGGCACCATGGTGGAAGTTAGCAACCAAATCCCCAGTGCCATAAACTTTACCTCTACTCTTCCCTCCAACAACATTTTTCCAGCACTGAAGCTTTATTTTTGCATCAATGGAGAGATACCAGAAGTTGATCCTTCTGAACTCCCTGATCGCATCATCCTCAACCGCTCATGATAGATTTCCTAAGAGTAAAGGAAATATAAAATGTTAGTAATTTACATTTAAAAATTTAATGAAGTATTAAATTTAAAACAAAACAATTACTTACATAAGTCTCTCGAGAATGATCATCTACCTAATCACCCTTCTTGTTTGTGTGAGTGACTCATCTGGTTCAGCAGGTCATCCATATTTATGTTCCTGAGAAAGGTGTTATCGTTACAAAGATTTTATGTCTTATACATCTGATTTGAATTACATATAATTTCTTACACATAAAGAATGAGTAATATTTACTAGGTCTAATGCAATATCCAAGTCTGATTTTCAGCCACTTGAATGCAATTCTCCACCTTTACATGAAGATCGATTGATTTTGTTATGGGATGATTTGTCTTTGAACTTTTGGGAATCCAAATAGTTCAAAAGTTCACCCCATTCTTCTTCTCCTATCGAAGTAGGTCTAGAGCCCTTTACGCGAGATTTACTAAACATGTTACATAGGCGTTTCCTGACTTTTGACTCATAAATCTTTCTAATCTGGGACTCATCATGAGGGGCCCAAGTCACTCTAGTCTAAAAAATTGAAGAACAATTACATTAATATCATAATATTTAAGTATGAATAAATTGTTATTCATTGTAATTAATAATAAAACTGACCTTAAATTAAGTCCACAATCTAAGTTGGGTGTCCTCACCCATGGCTTCATAATGGTGGTATGCCTATGACAAAATGTTGAATTTCAGAACACTACCAAAAAAATTAGAAAGCTATCTTCTTAAACTCTAAATCCTCTGTTATTCTTGCTTCCTCTAACCTTCTCAAACTTTCTTCCCTTGGATCGATCATAGGGTTTGGAATGGTTGTGTGGCACACTAGAAGCAAGACCAAAGTGTTTCACAGCTTCCCGGACATTCTTAGGGCCTCTAAGAAGGACCGTATTCTGACCCAAAGGAGCCCTAAGTGCAAGCTGATCAAAGGTCAAGCATTCACCGTATGTCTTATCTACTCTTGCACGTGCTCTCTCTGTAAACTTAAGTGTTGTAATCTTCAATTGCGGAACTTCATATACTATGATATCATCAGGTACCGTCCCCACTACAACAACAATTTTATCTTCCTTCCCCTTTGTATGCCTAATCAACCTTGACAAAGAAAGTGGAGGTTTGTTCACCTTGCTCATGAACAAGCGCTTGAGTATCACGACATTGAAATTGCTGCCAGTCCTTCAAACAAGGAAGCGATAAAGCTTGACAAGTAGTTTGAGGTAGATGTCGTTGGACTTGGGTGATGTTATTTTGGTCTTTTCCTCTTACCCCCAACCTTAAGATCAATCCCCATTGCTGTTTTGGGTGTTGGAACAACACACACCTATGAATGGTTATGTCTCTCCCAGTTTTCCTCTTCTCTTGTGAGCATAAAATACATCACAACAGAGATAATCTTCCCTTAGGCTTCAATTAGTTGATTTTTTTATTTTTTCCAAGAGTTTTCTTTATGGTTCAACACCCACACAACCATGAACAAATTAGTTTAAATATTTAAATTCCAAAACAACCCACCATCAAATCCATCCACAGTCAAATCTTTATACAAGACAAAACAAGAAAAAACCTAAAAAAACAAGTGTCAATGGAACACAACATAACAATCCTCATCTCCCCTAACCATTCTAATAAACTAAACGGCCTACACCCAGTGCTACACCACCAGAGACCAGCAGATGGCCAACCTTTATAATCTCAAAGTTGATGCATACAGAGCATAGAATGGCCTGCAACACATATGCATCACATGCTGCATAATGTTATCCATTCACCTTCAGGTATGCTTGTTCCTACACCTTTGTACCCTTGTTCCGAGTGTGATCAACTTGAATATGCAGTTATATACATAGTTCCATAGAGACAACACTATAGTAGCTGTCCTAATACATAATTGACTCTGTTGGATGATGTACTTAGGGATGTAAAGATGGAGTACAAAATTTTGAAGCAGAAAGTGAGAGAATACAACAAGAAGGATGCACAATTCTATGGCAGCATGTTTGCTAAAATGAATAAACTAGAAGAAGCAAGAACAACAACAACAAAGCAGGAACTTGTAACATTGGCCAACTGAGATAATAGCATAAATAAAACTGAAACTCTAAACAATTTAAAACGTTTAGAAAATATTAAATATTTGGATGCCTAACAAATTTAAGACTCTTCCCCTCTGTTTTGGCCAATTTCAACTACTGTCATTTCCTTATTTATTCTCTCACCTTAACTAACTCTGACCATAGGGAGTGAAACACTCTTCTAACATCAAACCCTAAATACAAAGCTCTTTGCCTTGCAGGTTAGATTGTTTGATGATCGATAACGTAGGGTAAATGCCTAATGTCGACTATTTTTCATACTTAAGAGTTAAAATTGTTGTTCTGCGATTAAAACTACCAGAAACCCACACCATCTCAACTAATATGCATCAAAAATATTTGAACGAAATTAAACACAAACCAAAACCACAGTTAAACCTCAAAGCGGAACTAATAATGAAGGATAAAAAATCACTAAACTAACCTTTCAATCACGACCGCCAACAATGCTAACAATGTAAGGTTCGTGTTCGTCTTTTACTCCACCTCTTTGAAAACAATGGAACCTACAATGCACCAATGAAGTAATCAAGAAAGAAAATCAGAAAATGAAATGAGAGAGAAAGACAGTGAATGAGAGGGAAACCGAAATTTCCTAATTGCAAGAGACCACATGAAGAGGAAAATAGAAAATGAGAGCCAAAGAGAAATAAGACAGTGAGGAAAACAGAAAATGAGAGCCAAAGAGAAATGAGAGCCAAAGATAAATGAGAGAGTGAGTGCAAGGGAGAGTAAAAATTACTCTGTACACGTGGCGCCTGGACAGTTGTGCAGATGCTGCTACTCACTCAACCAACAACGACAAAGAGAAGGTTAAGTCGTTCCTGCCACTAACCATTGAGACGGTGAGGTCCAGTCTGAACCTAGCCCACGCCTTGCTTACAACGATCGCAGGGACGTCTCGTGCTCTAAACCAGTGACGACAGAGACCTCGTGCGTTCCAAACCAATGTAGCGTAGAGACGGTCATGCCCTTCTTCTGCTCTAGAGTTCGCTCATCCCTAGCCAAAGTCTCCGAATGTTGGCTTAGCTTGCCACACTGTGTGTTTTTCCTCTATTTGTGTTCATTTTGCGTCTCTATGACCCACGCGTTGGTAAATGTTATCTTTGCAACATTTTTTTGACGCTATAACACACAATAATAATGTTTACTCTAATAATGTTTACTGTGTCTGACACTTAAATTTGATTTCTAAATTAATATTTTCTTGTAGAGTTTGAATTTAAAAATAAATAAATATATATTTAGTGTTTTTGGTAATTTTGGTTTTGGATTTTGTTTTGGGCTTTGTTGTTTTTTGTTTACCAAAGTCCATTAGAGTTTTTTTTTCCTTCCCTTTTGTAATATAAAAATATGGCATCAGCAGATGCGGAGGGTTAATGAAATCAGATTTTGGTTTTCCACTATTCTAATTGGTCTCTGTGCACCGCTTCTCTTCTTCTCTATCTTGCCACTTTTGATCAAGAATGATGCAGAACTTCAAGATGGTATCAGAGCGGGTATAACCCGCTCTGCTCCGCTGCCTCTTTTTTTCTTTCTCCTCCTACGAATCTCTCCTCGTTTTCTTTTCCCCTTTCTTGGCTTCGTCTTCCTCATGGCTGCGACATAAGAAGCCAAGAATGATCCAAACAATGCATTCTACCTTCATCCAGGAGAAAGTCCAGCGATGGTTTTAGTCACGCCGCATCTTGATGGATCCAACTACCATTCTTGGAGTAGAGCAATGAAGCGTGCCCTACTTTCAAAGAACAAGTTCAAATTTGTCAACGGGGAGATACCAGAACCTTCAAGTAGTGACAGTTAATACGAAGCGTGGGAGAGGTGCAACGTTATGGTGATCTCATGGATCACGCGAAGTCTAACAACGCAGATAGCTCAAAGCACTGTGTATATCGATAGTGCAAAAGAACTGTGGGAAGACCTTAGAGAAAGATTTGCAAAAAGTAACCATTTTCGTGTTTTGGACCTATTACAAGAGATTAATTCCATCAAGCAAGGTGAAAGGAGTATCACAGATTATTACACTGACTCCAAAACTTTGTGGGAGGAGTTGGATTCTTTACGCCCTTTGCTAGCCTGTGTGTGCAAGACGAAGTGTGGTTGCAGGATGATGAAAACTATAGCAAATTATAAGGATTCTGAGCGGGTGATGTGCTTCTTGAAAGGATTGGGAGAAACATACAACACTGTTAAAACCCAAATCTTGCTAACAGAACCTCTACCAGGTATTAATCGTGTCTTTTCTTTAGTTTTACAACAAGAACGACATTTGAATGAGAGCATGGGAATAGACACGAAGGTCTTGATTAATAGCGCTAATCAACAAAGAACAAA
>Ga0123342_1004406_pt1 | contig 21513 bp, 17 predicted proteins | sample Turbeawhitnodule_FD_89960 | JGI IMG/M metagenome (GOLD analysis project Ga0123342, IMG submission 89960) | Root nodule microbial communities of legume samples collected from Mexico - Turtle bean Mexico white nodule | ecosystem: Host-associated > Plants > Roots > Nodule | place: Mexico: Nepantla...
CAAATTCGGCGCCAACTAGTGCATGAAGGAAGTGTGACTTTCCTTCCTAGTTTGGCACCTCCTAACTCATATCTACACTCCCCCTAGCATCCCTTACTAATTTCACACCTATTTATTACATCCACACCCCTACTCTATAACAGAAATAAGAAGAGCCATCTTTTGATACTCTTGTCCCAAAGCTCTTGCCATGCTCCTAGTGATTCGTTGGGCTTGGGCTTCATGGGCTTGAGCATCCTCTACTTGGTTTCCATCACTAGAGGGATTGGTATTCCTCCATAGGACAATCCGATCGACACGGGCGTGGAGATTCTCGTCACCGTGGTGACAATCATAGTCCGGCGAGGCAGAGACGAAGCGAAAGCCCGATCAGGAGAGCACGACCCCGAAGCGAAAGCCCTGAAATGGGCAATCGAACCAGAAGAAAAGTCCAGAAGGTCATCAACACTATCGTCTGTCCAGTGTCACTCGGTGTCCCCAAACGAGATGTCACTTACATAGCTGGAGGCGACTGATCCAATTCATCTAAAAAGAAACATCTCAAGGCCGTACAATTAGTCCATTCTACGTCAACCTAAAATCGACCGCGGATACCGCCAATCACTTTCACGAATGATGATTTTACAGCAATAGACCCAACACAAGACGACCCTATGGTGATCACTATCGAAATAGATAAGTTCAAAATCACCAAAGTGCTAGTGGATCAGGGCAGTTCGATGGATATTCTTTACTGGAAAAATTTCAAAAAAATGAGCATCCCAAAAGAAAATATTCAACTTTATGAAGAACAAATCGTCGGATTCTCAGGAGAACGGGTGGATAATAGAGAATACATGGATTTATATACTTCGTTCGGTGAAGAAGAATGCCTCCGCAAAACCATACAAATCAGATACTTGTTGGTTAATGCGAATACTTTGTATAATGTACTGCTCGGACGTTCGTCCATTAATCGCTTGAGAGCGATCGTCTCCACTCCCCATTTGGCAATAAAATTCCCATCTACGGACGATGATATAGTGACGGTCCATGTAGATAAAAAAACTGCCCATGAATGCTATGTTGCAAGTTTAAAGGTTGAACCTACCAGACGACTTTATAAAATTCCACCGCGTGGTCGGTCTCCCGACAAAAGATGATCATTGGAGAGATATCCTAGAGAAGCGATCGAAAGAATGCATGGTTGCACTTGTAGATTTAGACCCTCGACTCGATGACGCCTGTATGGAGGCAGGTGAAGACCTTCAACCTTTACCCCTTTGCAACGATGATCACAAGACATACATCAAGACATCTTTGAATCCGGACGACCGCAAGTTGGTAAGCACAACATTATTTGACAATACTGACTTATTTTCTTGGACAACCGCCGATGTGCCTGGGGTAAGTCCAGACATCATCACACATCGCCTCTCTGTTTATAAAGAGGCCATACCAATAGCCCAACAAAAACGAAAACTTGGGGAGGAAAGGCGCAATGCTGCTTGGGAAGAAACTGAAAAGTTGTTGAAAGTTGGCTTTATCCGAAAAGCACGCTACACAATGTGGTTAGCCAATATAGTCATGGTCAAGAAATCTAACGGTAAGTGGGGCGAATGTGTGTGAATTATACTGACCTTAATAAAACATGCCCTAAAGATTCCTATCCCCTACCGACCATTGATCGACTTGTTGATGGAGCGACACGTCATAACATCCTCAATTTTCTCAATGCATGTTTAGGGTATAATCAAATCTTGATGCATCCGAGAGACAAAGAAAAAACGGCTTTTAGGACCGACTCCAACAACTTCTACTATGAGATCATTCCATTTGGCCTAAAAAATGTTGGAGCTACTTACCAGCGATTGATGGATCATTTCTTCAAAAACATGATTGGGAAAAATGTTGAAGTCTATGTGGACGATATTATCGTCAAATTTAACTCATGTTAATAACATATTAAAGATCTGCATGAAGTTTTCCAAGCTCTCCGCAGCCACCGTATGTGCCTGAATCCCGACAAATGTGCGTTCGGGGTAGAAAGAGGAAATTTTTTAGGCTTTATGCTCACCCATAGTGACATAGAAGCCAACCCTGAGAAATGTAGAGCAATTATTGAAATGTGTAACCCTAACAACATCAAATAAATCCATAGGTTGATCAGTCGAATCACATCACTTTCAAGATTCGTGCCAAAACTCGCAGAAAAAACTAAACCTATCATCTAGTCATTGCATAAAGCGTCCAAGTTCGAGTGGACAGACGAATGCGAAAACATATTTCTCCAGTTAAAGAACTTCTTGGCATCTCCTTTAGTAATTCAGAAACCGGTGGCCAGTGAACCAACAATTGTATATCTTGTCGTGTCACAAGATGCAATTAGTGCCGCCTTAGTCCAAGATATAGAAGCAAATGAGCAACCAGTCTATTTTGCCAGTCTAGTACTTCACGGTGTGGAGGTTCCAAATGATTGAGAAAGTTTTCCTTGCCCTCTTCATAACAACAAGAAGGATGTGTATGTACTTTCAGAATCATCGGGTCATAGTCCGATCTGACTATCCTATCATGAAAATATTGACAAAGCCAGACTTAGCCGGATGAATGATAGGATCGGTAGTAGAGCTGTCAAAATTTTATATTGAATATTAACCTAGGGGAGTCATTAAATCCCAAGCTTTAACTCATTTTGCTACTGAGCTCAGTCCTTAATCAGTTGAAGAAGAGAACATCTAGTGGACCCTGCATGTTGATGGCTCTTCCAACAGCAGGTCATGCAACGCAGGGGTAGTATGAGAATGTCCAAGTTATATTCTTATTGAGCAAGTCTTGAAGTTTGACTTCAAAACGTCAAACAATCAAGCCGAATACGAAGCCATCATAGAAGGCCACCTTGCTATTGATTTAGAAGTAAAAAGCTATCATGTAAGAGTGACTTACAAGTAGTGGTCGGGCAACTGAAACAGGAATTTGAAGTCTGAGATACACTCTTGCAACAATATTATCATTTTCTGCATGGATTGATCGCAAAATTTGACGAGGTCGAAATCCAACATATCCGTTGGGATCACAATGTTGGAATTATAGGCCTTAAACAAGAGGGGCCAAAACATATTTGAAATGAGCAAAAACAGTTTTAATAAATTTAACCAATTCTGTTATGTTTTCAAAAATTCAATCGTTTGAAAGTGTGAATCAATCGATTGAAATGAATTTGACTGTGAGGACAACCAATTTCATCTTTTTTTCAAATCCTTTCCAAAACTACCAAGTGTAAAACAACCGATTGAAATGACAAATCATTAGGTTGTTTTTCACTTACTTTGAAAAACACTTTTTCTTTTAAAGAACATGATTGATTTAGTTTTGGATTAAGCTAAGAGTGAATTGACAAATTCTAATCTACCTATAACCCATGCCCACAAGCAAAAACCTAGTCCTCAAGCAAACTTCATAGATTTGGAGACATCAAAGCTTCAAGTTCAACAATCTCCCCCTATTTGATGAAGATAAATATCTGGTTTGCTTGGGATGTTCTGTTTGAATTTGACAATACATGCAAAAGACAAAATTTGCAAATACCAGAGGTAATCCTTTCCAGATTTCATCAGCACTAAAGAACCACTTTTCACTTAGTGATTTCCACAAGGAAAAATCAGCAAAATCAATGTGAAAAGATAGTTAAAGAGAGGTGCAAATTAGAATATTATGCAGCAGAGGTTTATGCAGCAGTTTTAATCAAAGTGAGCAACATATAAACCAAGTTAAAACATAATTTAAGCACACAATACAAACATAAAAACCACAAAAACTTCTCCCCCTATTTCTTCACAAATAGACTCAAAGGAGAGATAAAAAACAACATTAAAATAGAGTGTTCAAATAAAACAGAAATAGAAAGAAAGCTTTAAGTTTCCTTCACTCTTCTTGTCCATACTGTAGTTTAAATAGCTGATTCTACACAACTTCAATATGCTCATCCAAGCTTTGAAACTTGGCTACACATAATTCATGATGAGCTCTTTGTTCATGTGCAAAGTTGTCCAACCTATTCACCACAAGCCTTTCAAATGGAGACATGGATGTGATTTGTTCTTCCATTTTCACATTGCTTGGACCAACTTCATGAGCACCAGCATACTCACTTCCAGTGGCAATAACTTAACCTTCATTCTCTTCTCCAACATGAGCTCCACTTGATGAGCCATCTTCCCCTTCTTTGCTCACCCAAATTCCTCCAATCTTGGTGAATCCCATTTTACTTAGGGACTCATTGTTGATTTAACTTGAGGTTTTAACAAGTTCAGATTGTTCTCCCTCCAGATCCACTTCAAAATAGTGTAAAAAATTTAGTGATTAAGACAACATAAGAGTAATGATAGTCACTTAACCTTATGTACTTCTGCATATACTCCTCTATGATGTGGATCCAATTGGTTTTCACTTTTTTCATCACATAGTAGATCAACACAAGGTCTTATTTAGTTAGCATAGAGTGATTGCTGCCTCTTGGGGTTAACATCCATGTGATAATGAAGGAAATGAGCCTTTCATTCAGTTTTAGCCCTCCCACAGAGAAATTTCTTACCCTTGATTGAGGATTCTTCAAGAAACTTTTGTAGAACTACATTTTGTTGAATTCATCAGCAACACCAATCTTCCCTTTGTTGATTCTCAAACCAGCATGCTTTAAACCAATGATTGCAGTCCAGACTTCTTGAGTGATCTCCATGTCTACTCCTTTCTCATGTGAAAAAATCTTGTCACCAATGATGTGAAAGTTAGTGTAGAATGTTGATCAAGAGTGATCAAGAGCTTTGAAGAATCCAAATCCAAGGTGTTTGATGAAAGACTGGTGTTGTTGCTGTGTATGGGTGAGATCTGGGTAGATTAAAGTGTAATTCACTCCTTATTTGAATCCAGAACTGATTTGATTTGAAAACCTTTTTAAAACCCTAAAACCTAAACCCTAAATCAATCGGTTGTTTCGTGTTTTCAACCGATTGTTTCTTTGAAAATCCTAATAGAATTCAATTATGATTTGTGAATCTCTCTTAAATGATTTCTAACTGAATGCGCTCCCGTTTTAAATGTTTTTAATTATTCTTTGGAATACAAAAAGTTAGTTATACGCTCCTGGAAAGTAAGAGAAATAGTTTTGAGAAATCATAGTGCAAATTGAATTTCAAGTTTTCAAGATTCACTTCAAGCTTTGAATTTTCAAGTGTGTGGAATAGGATTGGGGTGTACTGAAGATCTTTCAGCTTTGTAATACCCAGGAGTATTCTATTCTCTTCTTTCTTGATTACTTTATTTTTGTAATTGAGTGTAAGTGTAGAATCAGAGGGTGTTTTGATTTTTGTGGATTGTTGTGCCAAAACGAGTGTGTTTCTTGAAAGGCTCAAGGTCACTCTTTTGGTGGTTTGTGTTGTAATCTGTTATGGTTGCATAGTAGAAACCCAGAAGTTTCTGTGGACTGGATGTAGCTCTTGGTTTAAGAGTGAACCAATATAAACTGCTTGTGTACATTTCTCTTGCTCTGATCTCTTTTAGTTTCTGTTTTTTAAGTTGTTTTAACTTCTACTGGTATAAACAACCGATTGAATCGAAGAAACAACCAGTTGTTTTTTTGTGATTCATCTTAAAACAGTTTGTATTCTTGGCTAACTTGGTTCCTTTTCTGGATTTCTTCACTGAGTTTCATTAAACCTTCAAAAGTAATTCAAAATCTCTTTCAAACAATTCACCCCTCCTCTTGTTTAAAGGCCATATATTCCAACAATTGACATCAAGAGTTAAGTTCTTGTAGTTACTCAAGTTTTCGATCCTAAATCCTTTTTCTCTGGCTGAAAAAACTACCTTTTGGGGAGGGTGCCTCAATTAACATGCCACCTTTGTTTTGTGGTTTGAACTATCAGTTTTGGAAGGTTATAATGAAAATCTTTGTTGAATCTCTTGATTAAGGGATTTGGGATGCAATCGAAAATGACCATTTTATTCCTAAATTTGAAATGGAAGGTGCTTCTATTGAAAAACCTTGGTCCCAATGGACTGATGCAGAAAATAAAAAGGCCAAGTTTGATTGCATTGCCAAAAATATCATAACCTTTGCTTTGAACTCTGATGAATTTTTCAGGATCTCACAACGTGCATAAGGAAATGTGGGATACTATAGAGGTCACCCATGAAGGGACAAATGATGTGAAAAGGGCAATGAAACATACTCTAATACAAGAGTATGAGATGTTCAGAATGCTCAAAGGAGAATCAATTGCTGAAGTACAAAAGAGATTCACCCACGTAGTCAATCATCTAATGAGTCTTGAAAAAGTCTTTGACAAAGAGGAGTTGAACATCAAGATTCTCAAGTGTCTTGATAGATCCTGACAACCAAAAGTTACTGCCATCTCCGAGTCTAAAGATTTGACATCCTTAACAACAGCCTCCTTGTTTGGAAAGCTTAGAGAACATGAGTTGGAAATGAATAGACTCAATGTTCAAGAAAGTGAAGACAAACATGTAAGGAACATAGCCTTGAAAGTTGTCAAGAACAAAAAAAAGCAAGACTCAAGTGATGAAAGTGAGGGAGAAACTCTTAGTTTGTTGTCCAAAAAGTTCAGCAAATTCTTGAAGAGAAACCGCAACAAGGAATCCAACAAAGAAAGGTACGGAAACAAGAAAACTAGTGATTTTAATCCTAACAATTATACTTGTTTTGGTTGTGGAGAACAGGGGCATATAAAAGTTGAATGCCCAAATAAAGAAGGCAAGGAAAAAAAGTCAAGGAAGAAGGAAAAGAAAGGGAAATAAAAAAAAGGCCTACATTGCTTAGGATGAAAATGAAATCTCCTCATCAAGTGAATATGAAGAAGTCAATTTGTGTTTGATGGCAAAGGGAGAAGATGATTCAAGTAGTGTAAGTTCTTGTGTCTCTTTAAATGCTGAAAACTATAGTCAATTGCTTCAAGCTTTTAAAGAAACTCATGAGGAAGCTAACCGATTGGCTCTCTTGAACAACCGGATGAAATGGTTGAACAACTGGCTTGAAAATAGAGTCAAGACACTTGAAGAAGAATTGAAAAATTCAAAAACTGATCTTGAAAATCTTGAACTGCTTTACAAGAATTCTTCTTGCTTGTGTCACTCAAAAGCTTGTGAAAATTGTGAAACTCTTGAAAATAAGGTCCATTATCTTATTAAAACTGTGGATAAACTTTCAAAGGGTAAATCTAACTTTGAAACTGTCTTGGCATCCCAAAAATGTATTTTTGGAAAATTTGGTTTGGGGTTTAATCCACAAAGCAAGAAAAGTGGGATTTCAAAGCCTTTTTCAATTGTTCCAGAAAAAACTACTGATTGAAAAATCGAAACAATCAGTTGTTACATGTTTTTATTGCATGAAGAGAGGCCACTCTGTTAGATTCTGTAAAATTAGGAAATATTCTATTCCTAAAGGTATTATGAGATGGATTCCCAAAAGTTCTGAAGTTCCCAGTGATAAATGTAATACAAAAGGATCCACTTTTGTAAGGGGACCAAATCTTGTTGCTTGAATTTGTTGTGTTGCAGGAATGCTAAAAGAAACATCAGATCAAGCATTTGGAAGGAAAAGATTCTGTCTGGAATTGAATTAAGGTTCTGTACCAACTTAAGTCTTCTTAAAAGCCAAAAAGAAGTTTTCTTGATCATGAATAATGTCTCATTGAAGGGACTCTATGACAAAAGGATAAGACTTTCTTTGTTTTTGTTTTTGTTTTTCTTTTCTTAAATTGTGTTAAATCTTCTATTTATGATATATGTGAAACAATTACATTTTGATTCTTCTCTGCATTTAAAAATTCTAATTAGTTGTTGTTACAGAAAAATAACTGATTGTTTTCTTGAAACAACCGATTGTTTCTCCTCTGACAGCACTGCATAAAATGGATTCTTATGCATTTAAAAATTCTAATTAGTTGCTGTTACAAAAAAAATAACTGATTGTTTTCTTGAAACAACCGATTGTTTCTCCTCTGACAGCACTGCATAAAATTGATTTAATTTCTTTATGCATTCTATCTTTTCCAGATTTCTATCTTAAAGAGTTATGAGTCAAAAAGTAGTCATTATGGGTCTGAATTGGTTCAGAAGGAGGTTACTTCTTGTCATAAAAGGACTATATTCCATATCTTGGAAATTCAAGTGTCTTTATGACTAGTCAAATCCACATGTGCTGACCATGTGTTTTTCTGGTGTGGGGGGACATTTTTTTGTGCAAGCTTGGACCAAATTCCTCTTCTTGAAGACTGAAACCCATTGTAAACAAAGGACTAAAGTTAGTTTTTGACCTGCTATAAAACCCTATGTAGTTGTTTTTTTACACAAAAACAACCCATTGGCACATCTCTTGCTGCATCTCATATTTGTCCATCTTTACTCTTTGTTCTCTAATTCTTGATCACTGCCACCATGAATTCCACTCCTCCATCATAAAAAAGAATCAAAACCAGGGCTGTAAGAATATGAGGGTGTCTTGAAGGCTTCTTTTCAGGAGACAATGAGCTGATTGAAAAATACCGCTTTGAAACAAATAGAAAAGTGATAAACAACCCAAAAGTTATCTCTTTCAGCTGGCTGAAAAGTCAAAAGTTGGATGCGAAATCTTCTCAAGGAACAATTGCTGAAAAGGTTCTTGGAGATGAAAGGGAACATTTATCCCGATCTTATTAGAGTTTACTACATCCACTTGAAGTTTGTTTCCCATGTCAAAGGTGTGGATATGGAGATTACCCATGAAGTATGGACTGCAGTAAATGGATTGAGATATGCTGGGCTGCGAATCAAGAAAGGAAACATTGGTTTGGTGGAAGATTTCAACAAAATTCAGTATTACAGAAGTTGTTTGAAGAATCCTCAAGCACAAGTGACAACTTGTTCAGTAGGAGGGTTGAAGTTGAATGAAAGGTTAATGGCTCTCTTTGTAACTTGGATTCTAACACCAAGAGGGAGCAATCACTCTGTTCTTACGGAGGAAGATCTTGTCTATATATACTCTATCATGAAAAAAGTCAAGATCAATTGGATCCATATCATCAAGGAACACATGCAGAAATCAATGAGGTTAAGTGACTACCATTATCCTTATGCTATCTTGATTTCATAATTCCTAAACTATTTTGAAGTAGATCTTGAGGAAGAAACATCTGAATTGGTGAAATCAACACATGAAGTGAACAATGTTTCATTAAGTAAGATGGGTTTTATCAAGATTGGTGGAAGATGGGTAAGTAAGGATGGAGAACAAGGTGGTTCCTTAAGTGGAAGGATGAAGAAGAACAAGATGCTGCTGAAGGTGCTGATGTTGATGCTCAAGATGAAGATCAACCTGCTGCTGAAACAGGTGCTGGAACAAGTGTTGGAAACCAAGGAAATAAAATTCTCTCAATGTCCCCTTTTGAGAGATTTATGGTCAATAAGTTGAACAACTTTGCTGAGAATCAAAGGAATCTTCATGATCTTTGTACTACAAAATTTCAGGACTTTGGCCAAAGATTTCAAAGCATGGATACACGTTTTCAGAACTTAGATGAGTAGATATAAATTGTATAGAACTAGCTGTTTGAATTACAATATGGAAAAGAAGATTGAAGCTAAGATTTATTAAATTTCTATGCTAGTATTGCTTTATTTTGAACTATTCTATTTTTATCTCTTCCTAATTCTATTTGTAAAGACAAATAGGGGGAGAATATGGTTTATGTGTTGTCTTAAAACTGCTATAACTCTGATTGAAGTGTGTTTTAGTTTCAGCTGCATATGCTAGTTTGGTTTTGGTGTTGCAATTTTGATAGTTTTTTCATTGGTTGTGGTTGGTTTTTGTACTCTTGTGGTTATGTAGAAAACTTGTTAGTATGTCATCATAACCTGCTATTAGAGATGCTTTGGGTTTGCATAGTTTTTGTTTTGCAGGTGCTGTTTCAGATTCAAACAAGATCAACACAAGCAACCAAGGATTTGTCTTCATCAAATAGGGAGAGATTATTGATGAAGAGTGATCAAGAGCTTTGAAGAATCCAAATCAAGGTGTTTGATGAAAGGCTGGTGTTGCTGTTATGTATGGGTCGAATCTAGGTAGATTAAAGTGTAATCCACTCCTTGTTTGAATCCATAACTGTTTTGATTTGAAAACCTTTTTTAAATGGAATGTTTTTTAACTAAGTGAAAAAAACCTGTTGTTTTATCGAATCAACCAGTTGTTTTGTTCTTAGAAGGTTTTGAAAAAGGTTGAAAGCTGTTTGACTTGGTTGACTTAACTGTCAAACTAAATCAATCAGTTGTTTCATGTTTTCAACCAATTGTTTCTTTGAAAATCCTAACAAAACTCAGTTTTGATATGTGAATCTCTCTTAAATGATTTCTAACTGAATGCGCTCTTGTTTTAAATTTTTTAATTATTCTTTTGAGTATAAAAAGTTAGTTATACGCTCTTGGAAAGTAAGAGAAACAATTTTGAGAAATTATAGTGCAAATTGAATTTCAAGTTTTCAATATTCACTTCAAGCTTTGGATTTTCAAGCGTGTGGAATAGGATTGGGGGTGTACTTCTGATCTTTAAGCTTTGTAATACCCAGGTGTATTCTATTATCTTCTTTCTTGATTACTGTATTTTTGTAATCGAGTGTAAGTGTAGAATCAGAGAGTGTTTTGATTTCTGTGGATTGTTGTGTCAAAAGAAGTGTGTTTCATGAAGGGCTTAAGGGCACTCTTTTGGTGGTTTGTGTTGTAATCTGTTATGGTTGCATAGTAGAAACCCAGAAGTTTCTGTGGACTGGATGTAGCTCTTGGTTTAAGAGTGAACCAATATAAATTGCTTGTGTACATTTCTCTTGCTCTGATCTCTTTTAGATTCTTGTTTTTAAGTTGTTTTAACTTTTACTGGTATAAACAACCGATTGAATCGAAGAAACAACCAGTTGTTTTTCTGTGATTCATCTTAAAATAGTTTGTATTCTTAGCTAAGTTGGTTTCTTTTCTGGATTTCTTCACTGAATTTCATTAAACCTTCAAAAGTAATTCAAAATCTCTTTCAAACAATTCACCCCCTCTTGTTTAAAGGCCATATATTCTAACATAGAAGACTCTTACCAAATCTGGGTAGATGTTCCCAGACATTTCAAAGAACCTTTTCAAGATTTTTTCCTTTAGAAGAGTCCTCACTTCCATGAGTTTTTGTTCCTTCAGCCAGGTGAAGGTGACAAGATTTGTATTGTTGATAATCTTTATGCTCGTTTCATGTAGATACTTTTCAATTTTATCATCCTCTCTCGAGAACCATCCTTCTAGGGGTCCACCTCTTTTCACACCACGGGTTTTCATTCTTTTGGAAGAAGGAGGTGTGGAATCCATGGAGGAAGAAGAGAACAACAGGAGCAAGGAGAAGAAGAAAACAAATTTGATTTGAGTGCAGAGAGGTAATCAATGAGTTGATTCTGTGGAGAAAAACAACTGCACAAATGTGGTTATATAGCAGTAATGACACAATCATAATGAACCAAGTATGCATAGTGAAGGACAAAAGTTTCAATATTTGAGTGTTTGACTCTTATAACAGTAGTGTTATACATCATAAGCTGTATATGTTCATTGAATTAGCCATTGATAGTTGTCGTTTTGCTGTCAAATTAATATGATTCTAGCATAGACTTGTCTAACACTAGATAGATATAATATAATTATGGTTAGATAACCCCAAGTCATCTCCCAACGAATCCAATTGTAAAATCAGTAGATCACTGTTTAGAATCTATCTACAAGCAATAAAAGTTAGCTATAAAAGTAATAATAAAAAGGGGGTTAAGATAGTTATGCAGAACATATAAAAGAGATTAAAATAACAAATAAGAAACGGTTGATCCCCAAGTTCTTCTACCATTGAATTCTTCATAGATTTTCTATAGATTAATCTTTTCTCAATCCTCCAACAGAGTTAAACCAGATTTAACATGCGCCAATCTAATTCAACTAAACTCACCAGTAAAACATGCGTTTACTGGTTTAATTAATACCCACTTTGTTCCATGTGTATACTCCATGGGAATGCTTATCTCCTCTATCTTGAATCATACGCCTAAGAAATTAATTAGAACGATGCGAAGTAACTAAGAAAGCAAAGTTTAAGACAAGGAAGACTCTCAATCATGCGTTCAAGTACAACCTCTCACAAAAACTAGTTTTCTAGGAGATTAGACAATAAAAACAACTGCTATAAAGAATTATAAATCGAAACTTTTATTGAATAAAACCTCAGAACTCAATGGGAAATTACAAAGGAATCAACCAAAAAGGTTTAGCCTTCCATGCAGAGGCAAAATAAAAGAATTACAAAGAAGAAAAGAAACTAAGAAAACTCTATGAAGCTCCCCCTTTTCTCCTTGATGTTTGTGTCCTTTTATAGACTTTTCTGCTCCAAGGATCTTGGGAAAATATTGTAGTTTATATTTTGTTAACAGTTTCCAACTTTATAGAATTCTTGTATTTTGCAGAAGATTTGCCTCCGATTCTGTTTCTGAGATATTGTAGATTTTATTTTCTCTTTCTTCTCCTCGGAATTGGTTTCCTGTTTTGGTTCAAGAAGCAACTTGGACTTTTGCATATTTGGCCCATTCACAAAGGTAGAAGCTTCCTCCGGATAATTTACTTTAAAAACACAAAATTAACAAAAATAATAGTTAAGGTCTAAATAAACCCAATTATAAGAATATTAATTAAAACAATGGATTTATTTATTATTATAGTCCAATAATCTATGATTAAGGTTATTGTGTGTGAATAAATATATGTTCATCAAATACCCCCACACTTATCCTTTTGCACTCGTAGGCAAAACACTCTAAGGTTTAAAAAGAAAAGAAAAACAATGCAAATAACAAATAACAAATTCTAAGAATTCATAATGACAGACATAATATAATTTGAAGAAATCAAGGAATTAAGAAAAATGTGAATGGAAATTCCTATATTTTAATATACAAGCAGGTAATTGAGGTCAAAGGTTGAATCAAAATTGACAGAACTTCGCTGGACACTCTCCAACTCTCAAGTGTTTAGGGTTTGTATTTACACTCAACACCCATGCAGACAAACACTACTATATGCTTAGCAAGACTCTAATATTCATAACAATCGAAAAAACATAGGAATGTAATGAGGCTAAGGTAAAGGTAGGTAAAAGAGGGAAATTAGGCTTAAAAACCATAGAAAAACAAAAGAGCAATGGAGGATAGGTCTAAAAACAAGTGTAAGTATTATGACAATTCAACTCCTCTTTTTATTTAGAGATATAATTTTTTTTTCTTATAGTAGACGGTCAATCCAATGTATTAGAGGATCCACTCTTATTTTCTTTATTTTGTTTTGCTTTTCTTTTTCTTGTTGTATTCCTTTTTCTTTCTATCCATTTTATTTTTTTTCTTTTTCTTTTCCTTTAAAATTGAAGGGGTAAACTATGAAAATGAGATAAACCCCCACACTTATTCAAAAACCTATTCCCAAATAATTTCAAAGCTCCTTTATCTTCTAAAGTAGGGACAAACATGGTTTTTTCTGTTTTGAGGCTTGTAATGAAGGTTAAAAATAAGAAAAAGGCTATAGGCTCAAGGGGCTAACAAATGGATTATCATAAAGGTTGGCTAATATGGCTAGTGGGTTAATTTAAACAAAGAATGCCTTTGTCATATCAGTTCATGCACGTAAATCACAGTTGTAAAACAAAAAATCAAGCTAAGTTCTAGAGTATAAGCAAACATGAGTGAAAACACACTAACAAAAATTAAATGATATATTAATTAAGGATCAAAAACTCACTAGAGACAGTTTATTAAAAGATTCAACCCAAAATTTCTCATAACCAACTTATTTATCAATTTTTAAGAAAATCCAAATAAAAAATATCAAGAAACCAAGATTTTCAAGAATTATAAAACATGTCAGCCATTAGACAGTCTTAAAAAGCTTATTTATTTTAACAGAAGCAAAAAGAAATTCAAACAAATAAAAGAAAAAAACACAAAAATAAATCAACAAAAGATAAATCCTAAACTGTGATTCTCCTCCCCCACACTTAAATCACACATTGTCCTCAATGTAAAATCAATAAATAAATGTGTACGATAAAAGTGCGAGAAGAAGTACTCTGTGATTCAGCTTGAGGGAAGTGGCAGTTGTTGTTTCAACCATCCCCTCTACAGTACAAGCCAAGACTCTTCATCTACAGTGGTGTAGAAACACTATCAGCTGAAGCATCTAACCAAAGCATGCAATACCTTGGTAAACTATGTAACAAAAATATTATGATGAAGAGGCCTTGAAATAGTGGATGAAACTGGGGTAGGTCTGAAGGGCGTGTGAAATGGTACAGTTTCTTCCATGAATGGATGATGGTACTTTCTAGAGTATAGATGGAAGACAAAAATTTATTCATCATAGACGATCTGATATGGTTAGCTATTTGGGGATTGTCTAAGGGTAGTGGTCTAAGGCTAGACAGTCTAGCTAGGGTAGACGGTCTAGTTGGGGCGGGAGATGGAATGAAATGTAAGTTAGGAGGTGACGGTGGTTGGTAGAGGGTGCTTTCAAATCTTCCAACTATGATAGAAGGTGTAGCCAGTGGAGATGATGGAATGAGTGATATGGGCTTCACCTTAATTAGTGGAGGTTGTACTATTTGAAGTTTCAAGGATGGAAGAATAATATCATCTTCTTCTCCACTAGCAGCATCTACTTGAAAGATGGGTAATGTCTACTCTTCCTCTTCTTGTATTACCTACAAAACCATGTCAGAGTCATCTGCTAGTGCACAATCTTTTTCAGTAGATTCGGAAAGTATAACAACATCAACAACTTTTGTATCAAGACCTACATCACAAGGGTTAGTGCATTCTAATAACTTATCTATCTCAGCCTCTGTACATTCAATTGGATTGGAAAAGTCAAAGTCTCCTAGAAACTCAAGCACAGTTTCATCCTCAATGCTTACATGATGCACTAACTGATTTTCACATGTCACAACTTTTAATCCCTCATGATTTAGCAATGATTTCTCCTCCATCAGTAGAGGTTGGACCGTAGCAGTCAATGGTGTAGCAATCTTAGGTTCAGCCAGCTCAACTTAATGCAAATCATTCGGATTAGCTTTAAAAACAGTTTATATGCCCCACTTCTTTTCGAGAGTGTCTATGGTAGAGGTAGGTGCTTCAAGGTTAGACATTCCATCAGTGCCTGGATCAAGAGTTATATATGGATCATGAGGTGATTTCATCTCTTGAACATAATCTGCAATCTCTCCAATCATTTGATCAGTTTTCTCTCTTCTTGCTACAACATCAGCCTCCTTTTGAATTAGAATTTTTTTAGCCTCCCATTCTTGATCATATTTCATGTTCATCTCCTCCATCTGCCTCACCAACTCCTCTAAAGTTGGTTCTTCCTTTTGAATAGTAATTTTGTTAGCCGCCCATTCTTGATCATATTTCATGTTGATCTCTTTCATTTGCCTTGGTTCTTCCTTTTGAATTGCAATTTTGTCAGCCGGCCATTCTTGAAATTTTATTTTAATCTCCATCATTTGCCTCATCAACTCCTCTTAAGTTGGTTCTTCAAGATTATGAGGAGTATTATCAGTTTGCACAAATGGTTGAAAAGATGTTTGACTTTCATCAAAATAGTTTTGTTGATAATATGGTTGTTGTTGAGGTTGCTCATAAGACTGTTGACAATATGGATTATAATGTTGAGGTTGCTGAAAGTAAAGCTCACATTGCTGCAAAGGTTGTTCATATTGCTGATAATATGAATTATAATGTTGAGGCTGTTGAAAGTAGGGTTCACATTGTTGTAAAGGCTGCTCACATTGTTGATAATATGAATTATAATGTTGAGGCTGTTGAAAGTACATTTCACATTGATGTGAAAGCTGCTTATAAAACTGTGAAGATTGCTGCAAATATGGCTCATAATGAATATCATAATTGTAAATTTCTTTAGCTAACTTTTGTTCCATTTTTGAATTGAAAACAAGGATATGTAACCAATACCTATTAGACGCCTCAGAGCAAACTTTTTTTAAAAAATTTACAAGCAAATCAGGTAAACTCCCAAGAAAGAGAGGTGAGTCACATGTGGACAAACTTAAAAACCAAGTCTTTCCTAGCCAGAGTCTTCCCTGAATTGCTTTCAATTTAAAAAAAAAATAAAAAAATCAAAGAGTAGCAACTGAAGTGTCTACCCTAAATGCCAAATCCTAAAAAAAAAACTAATGCAAATGCTACACTTAATGCTTAAAAATGAGAAGAAAAAAAATGTAAAAATAAATAAATATAGAAAATAAAAACATCAATAATAAAAATAAAACAAAAAAAGAAATAAATAAAGAATGACAAAACAAAATAAAAAATAACTAAAAACAGAAATTATATAAAATAAAGGAAAAACAAAATAAGATAAAGATATAAGATATAAAAGAATAAAATAAAAACAAAATAAAGATAAGATATATAGGAGATAAAATAAAAAAAAACAAAATAAAGATAAAAGATATAGGAGATAAAATAAAATAAAAACAAATCAAAACAAAATAAAGATAAAAGATATATGAGATAAAATAAAAGAAAAACAAAATAAAGATAAAAGATATAAAGAAAGAAAATAAAACAAATCAAAACAAAATAAAGATAAACGATATAAAGATATAAAGAAAGAAAATAAAAACAAATCAAAATAAAATAAAGATAAGAGATATCCTAAATATTATATTTTTTTTCGTATTTTGTATTACTATACTAAATAAATAAAAACTAATAGGAAGAAAACACATGTTAAATATATAGAAAATAAAATTAGGAAAATAAAAATATTATGCAGATAAAAAGAAAAATCTGATAACCAAAATCAAATTGGATTCCCCAGCAACGACGCCAAATTTGATAGATGTTGTTTTGATGTCATATTAATATTATTCTAGTGTAGACTTGTCTAACACTAGAGATATGATAGTATAATTGTGGTCAGATGACCCCGAGTCGTCTCCCAACGATTCCATTAGTGAAATTAACAGATCGGTGTTTAGAATCTATCTGCAATAATAAGAGTTAGTAATAACAATAATAATAAAAAGGGGATTGAGATAGTTATGCAGGAAATATAAAAGAGATTTGAAACAACAAATAAAAAGCGGTTGATCCCAAGTTCTTCCACCATTGGATTCTTCACAGGTTCTCTAAAAATTAATATTTTCTCAATCCTCCAACAGAGTTAAACCAGATTGAACATGCGCCAATCTAATTCAATTGAAATTGACCAATAAATCATGCGTCTATTGGTTTAATCAATACCCATTTTGTTCCATGCGTGGGAATGCTTACCTCCTCTCCCTTGAATCATGCGTCCAAGAAATTAATTAGAACAATGCGAACTAACTAAGAAATCAAAGTTTAAGATAAGGAAGACTCTCATCATGCATTCAAGTACAACCTCTCACAAAAACCAGTTTTCCAGGAGATTAGACTATTAAAACAACTGCTATAGAGAATTATAAATCGAAACTTTTATTGAACAAAACCTCAGAACTCAATGGGGAATTACAAAGGAATCAACCACAAAATTTTAGCCTTCCATGCGGAGGCAAAACATTACAAAGAAGAAAATAAACTAAGAAAACCCTATGAAACTCTCTCTTTTCTCCTTGATGCTTGTGTCCTTTTATAGGCTTTTCTGCTTCAAGGATCTTGGGAAAATATTGTAGTTTATATTTTGTTAACAGTTTCCAAGTTTCAAACTTTCTAGAATTCTTGTATTTTGTAGAAGATTTGCTTCCAATTATGTTTATGAGATATTGTAGATTTTATTTTCTCTTTCTTCTCCTTGGAATTTGTTTCATGTTTTGGTTCAAGAAGCAACTTGGACTTTTGCATATTTGGCCCATTCATAAAGGTAGATGCTTCCTCTGGATAATTTACTCTAAAAACACAAAGTTAACAATAATAATAGTTAAAGCCCAAATAAACCCAATTATATGAATCTAAATTAAAACAATGAATTTATTTATTATTATAGTTCAATAATCCATGATTAAAGCTATTGAGTGTGAATAAATATATGCTCATCACCCGTCGAAGAGAGAGTATATCTCTTGCTCTACGGCACTCGGGGTCAGATGAGGCCATTCCTTGAACTGAGTGGGCTTGTTGGTCTAAAACAGAGGAAACTTGGACTGACCGCCCCGACCGACAGAACCTCGATCGTGGAAGAGTTGGACAAAGTAGAAGAAGAAGACGATGAAGACGGAGGAGATGGAAGAGGAGAAGGGGGAGCTGAAGAGGAAGACGTGGGACGAGACATAAAAGACATGACTAACCTTTTAGAAGACTCAAAGGGCGGTGTCAGCAAAGAAGATTTGAATAGCGGTCGGAAACACAAGGAATCACTCGAGTGTCGGAGCAAGAAGACGCAAGAGCAGTAACTCGACACTATTAGGACCCCTATTTATAACCTTGGGGGTCTCGGAATGTGAAACGTCACATTTATCTCAACCGTTAGATCTCACCAGATGTCACATCAAGCATCAAGCAACTATCTTATCCGGCCCAACCGAGAGATCCAACTCCCACCGCGAACCCCAAGGCAACTGGTCGATTCATCAAACTCTTCAGATTAATTATCCTCAAGCTTGGGAGAAAGTGTACCGGTACGGTACGCACAACCGATAACATGTCTTGGACCCCGTCATAGGGTCGACCGAGTCCATACAACCTGCATCTATAAGGTCGACCGACCTCATGAATCCAATTATGCTCAAGTAAGATCAACGAGGCTAACCCATGATTAGAAGCTAGGTAATGCAAACCTAATCACGATCCAACTCCCTAAGTTGGCCCAATAAGGTAAGGCCCATGATAGCAATATAAATAACACACATCTCAAGAAACCAGACACGTCATTATATACAATACTCTAACAGCTGAGTGTCAAACCCTTTTACTGACTTGAGCGTTGGAGTGCCTTCTGCAGGTACCCGCCTCATTCGGTGTTTGCGAGAAGACCGAAGACCGAGGTTGCGAAAGGAAGTTGAGTAACAAGCGGAGGAGGTTGAAGAGCAACGCAAACGACCGATAGAAAAAATGATGCGTTCTCTCAATAGTTCTCCAAGCCCCAACCTTACACGAGAACAATAATTAAATTTTAAAAATCAATAAAAAATAAACAAATATAATAATCTTTATCATCATCGTCGCTCTATGCATATGTATATTTTCTTTTCAACCACACGAGGTGATATAACGTGAGAGTAGTTAACTTTACTATATAAGCGTAAGCCTAGGTGTGCAAAGTTTATGCTCGTCTTAACAGATATAATTCTAAATTAATAATATATAAGAGAATAAATATTTCAAAAGTAGATGTGATATTCAATTTGATATTATGTAAGATTAATAAAGAAATATATAAAAAAATTCTCTCAACCTATCTCTACTATCTTTAGTATAATTTTATTAAATAATGAGTATAATATATATAACATTTTTTTTTTATTTTATAAAAAAGTTTGTATTTTCAACATGCATCCTGTTAATAGTTTACTTTCAGTTTAATATTTAATTTATTTGGTATATATATATATATATATATATTTATTGTATGATATCAATATATATTTACAAAGGATCAATATAAAATATTATGAAAATATGTCAAATACAATAAAAATATTTGAATTGTGTATTATAAATTTTACTTAGTTAAGTTCTAAATTTTCCAATAATTTCGAGTATTTTTAATTAAGTTTTTATTTAATTTTTTATTAAGTACTCAAAAAATTTATATTTTTCCAGTGAGTTCATGTTGTTTGATATGATATCTTATCTCTTTATTTTGTTTATTTGTTTTCATATTTTAAAAATAAGATATTCTATGGTTAATATAAATTTATATTCATGTTAATGTAAAATCACAATTTTATTATTTTCATTGAAAACATTTTAAATTCATTATGTTTTCCGATGATTTTCACGTTATCATCTAAAACGATCAAGATATCGTCACCATCATCACCATTAATATAAGTGACAACGATAACTTTTGTTATCCAATATGTTGCTTTATATCAACTGTAATCTCGTTTTATACTATCACAAAATCTTAATTATATTTTCTAATACGTAGACAAGTAAGATGATAGGAAGACAATAATTACATCACTCAGTTAATTGAACAATTAAACCGTATGAACTCAATTAGAAAATATAATAAATTTAGATAAAAAAATTTAATAAAAATTTAATTAAAAATACCTAAATTTATGATCAACTTGAAACTTGATTTTTTTTATTATTTTACAATAGATGGTGACTCTAATGCTGAAGAATGCATATCTTATTATTTGCCTAATCGCCATCTTATAAGAGAAAAAATGTATATGCAAGCTTCTTTTGCATTTAAGATTATCATACACTTTGTTCGATGAATAACTTTTTAATCTACTTTTTTAATCATATTTGTTTTAAATGAAATTATTGGGTCTGTTAGAATTATTTTAAAACAAAGTAATTGAATATTTGTTAAAAACATATTATTTTATCATATTCAAGTTATTTTGATTAGGCTTTTTTACACCAATTGCATTTTTATAATGTATTAAAAACCAAAAAATTATATTTAATTTTTTAATTATTAATGATAAAAAAAATATTTTCTAAAATTCAGTCATTCTTTAATTATATATAATAAAAAAGTATTTTATAAAACCTTATTTAGTTAAAAAAATATTTTATTTAATTATGTATATAAAAAATTTAAAAGCAGTAACTTAAATCTATTTATCTGATTTTCTATTATTTTTTATTTATTTTACACATTTTTATTTTTTAAAATTAAAAACGTATATTTTATGTACAATTTAAATGTAAAATCGTATATGAAATATACTGAGTTTCAATTTTTTTTTAATTTCTTATAATCTGATAGATTATTATATTTTAAAATTAAAAACGCATATACGATTTTAAAATAATATTGTATTAGAGCAATATAAAAAAGTTATTTTTGTATTAGAAAGATTTTAATTAGTTTTATAGTAACTAAAATACTATTTTAAGTATCACTCATTTTATTTTATATTAGAAAAAATTAAATAAATTTTATCATAATTGACTTAATAACTCAAAATATCTCATCTTAAATAATATTTACTTATTTAAATTTCAAAAAGTCAAATCTCAATATCATTAAATCTTTCTTTATTATAAATTTTATTACTCTTTAATATTTGTTTTAATTTTTATCATATTTATTTACTAAAATAAAAAATAATGAATATCAAACCAATAATATATGTATAATAGTTAAATAACATAAAATAATTAAATAAAATGATTTTGAAACATCCCATTTAATAAATAAAATAAGGTTAAAAATACTTTAACAAAAAAAAATAATTTTAAGAATTTGAGATTAATTAAATAATATATATATATATATATATATATATATATATATATATAA
>Ga0123342_1004407_pt1 | contig 21513 bp, 13 predicted proteins | sample Turbeawhitnodule_FD_89960 | JGI IMG/M metagenome (GOLD analysis project Ga0123342, IMG submission 89960) | Root nodule microbial communities of legume samples collected from Mexico - Turtle bean Mexico white nodule | ecosystem: Host-associated > Plants > Roots > Nodule | place: Mexico: Nepantla...
CAGATATATATTTCTCACATTAACCAATGGGCCTTTAATTCTATTATTATTATTAAATCATATTTGGGCCCAAAGCCCAAACTCTAAGTCATGTGAGTCACTTTATAGAAATTAATATACATAGTTTCTTACAAACCAAGCATTACAAACAAAACAATAATACCAATCATCAATCAAGAACAAAATATTATGTTTAGATATCACCTTAATACATAAGAGTTTGAACAAATTACTCTCAATCCCAAAGGGTAATATTAGCCACACATGATGGCTGTTACAAGCAAGGAGAGCAAGAAAAGAAGATTTCGGATGTTTCTCCTTGACGGCTACCCCCTCTAGGGTTTCTAACACCTCCTATTCTCCCAATTGGATTACAATTCACTCAATGGTGTTTTTCTCTCAATCTTGCACACTAGGGTTGTGTCTCAATCCTCCTATTTAACTTGATTTGTTTGGGCTTAAGTGACTTCTCGCTCCGGCACTAATGGGTTCGCTTGGGTGAGTAAAATGTAAAAAGGTCCAACGTTACTGGAGTAATCTCGCTCAAGTGAGAATGAGCTCGCTTGAACAAGATCCACTGTGGCGTCTTGGCATTTTGCGAGTTTGGGGCAGCTTTGGTGATGTCGGTGCATTCCAACTTTCCCTTCTTAGCTTTTTATATTCTCCTTTTGCCTAGTTATTTCCATTGTTCTCTAGAATCCTGAAATTAAAACAAATTTGGGAATAAATCATTCTTATTTAAATTAAAATCACAAAATATGTAAAGAGGTATAATTTCATAAATTAGGGATTATTTTATACTTATTTTATCAATTAATACCCATAAATGCCTATACTTTAATATGAAATATTATTGAAATTTGACACTTATCAACTCTCCCGACTTAGAATCTTGTTTAACCTCAAACAAAGTAAATAAATATATTTGAATTTAAAGATCAAAACAGCTAAATTCACTAAACAATGGATTAAATTAGAAACTTATGATGTTTCCAAATTCAAATATAGAAAAATATATATACAATCAACTTCGAGGATCAAATCAAAACAATAAAATGACAATTCATTAAGCAATTTCTTCTCATATGCTCACAGGTAAATGTTTCTCTTTATCTTTACTGAATCATATAAATCACAATTGCTTTTCATTTCATCTTTATATCACAGACATATTAGAAACATGAATCTTGAGATCTTTTCCAGGGGAATAATGAGGCTAGGCTTCCAAAAAATTATTGGTTTTTTCAGATAACAAAATGCATATTTTAAAGAACAAGAACATACCTACAATCCAATTATAGCACATATGTGTTATCTAATCACCATTTTCTTTTTTGACTTCACACTTTTCCTCATTTTTTTCTACCTTTTCATGATTTTTAACATGAATTTTCTTTCTCTCTTCTTTTTTTTTCTCTGTTTTTCTCTTTTTTTCATCAATAGGAATAGATTCGTCCTATTTCCAACTATTTGAGCTTTCAAAAATTAGAACCAACCATTCCCTTTTCTATATATATTGCATATGTGTTCTTCTTCCTTAAACATGATAGTTTTTCTACTTTGAAATGTAGCAAAGGATTTATTTGGGAGACTCCTCCGACCAAATCAATACCAATGCTAGATCAATTTCCGCTGGGAATTCATCCTTACATTGTTGATGTTAAGGTTGATGGTCATTGTAGCTATCGTGCGGTTGGTGCATTATTGGGTATGAGAGAGGAGTCCTGGGCTATTGTACGCATGAACTTGCATAAAGAACTTTGTCAATGACGTTAAGAATATATTGGTTTGTTTGACGGGGATGAACGATATGAATATTTGAAAAATTCACTTCTAGTTGACCACATGGTAATTCTATTAATTTTGAATGATGTTATTAATTGTAAAATGGTGTATGAGTTGGATTAACTTGTTACATTTTCTTCTGTTTGCATATAAGTATAGATAAGTGGATGACAATTCCGGATATGGGATACTTTATTGCAAATTGATATAATGTGATTGTTGTGTGTTTATCTATTAAATAATCATTGACTATTTTCCCATTAAGATCTCAACCTCCAACAGATTTTAATCATCACCGCATCATCTGTATTGGACATGTTCATTGAAATCATTTTGTTCAGGTTTGTTGAACTTCATTCTTAATGAATTTTAGGAATCATTGCAAAACATAATTAATGACATTGCTTACAATTTTTAACAGGTTCAGTTCCAAGAAGGTTGTCCGATTCCACCAACAAATATTTTATGGTCTACTTATTCTTATCTAATTGCCAAAGCTTGGTGTTCGTATTATACTAGTCGGATGTATAGATCCGAAAACAAAAAAAAAATACTTATCTTTAAGCACCAAGTTGTCAAGACCACTAAATCACCAAGAGATATGTGAGATTGAAAGGCACCATAGAGACAACGAAATTCTAGCGTTTGGAGTTGCGGTTGCACAAGAAGAACATGATGGTGAGAGTTTTTTTAGCGTTTTTAGGTATACATTCTGTCAGGAACATTTTTGAATTTTTAAAAAATAATAAGAGAAATTTAATCTTTACATAACATTGTGGAGGTGCAAAGAAACCACAAATGTTTAAACATAGAAAATAAATTAGAAATACTATATAACAAGATTTAAATTGTGTGACTAAGACTAATCTCTATTTAATTGTGTTGACACGAGGAACCATTATTATTTTTGATGAATGAATTGCATCATTATTTTTTAAATTATTATTTAATTTAATTAATTTGGGGTTTTTTTAATTGATTTTTGATTGGATTGATGTTTTTAATAAACCCTAAACTCAACTCATCCTTCGTTGATGTTTAATAGGTTATTTCTAAATCAAATAAAATCATATTCAAACTTTATCATGAAGGTATATTTTCACTGAAAATTAGATTTTGATAACTGAGTAATATTTGACAGCTAGAAGATAATTTTTTAATAGTAACAATATATAATAATAAACTGTAAGCGGAAAGGAAGTATTACAATTATTTTTTCAATGAAAAAATAAAAATTATAAAATGTCTTTGGTCTTGTGTATGTGAAGTGAAATTGATACTCTTGAAATCAAATTGTATTCTATTTCGCCTACTTTCAACAAAACCCCTTTCGTTCCAAATTAGGGTTTTGGGTTTAGACAGCATGAAGCGTTCGCGCAGAGAAAATGGCGATGACGATGGCCATGGCGATGAGCAGGGAGGTGGGAAAAATAAAATACGTGAGGGAGCAGAATCCCGCCACTCCCAGGGTTATGCGCTCGCAGTTCCTCAAACTCAAGAATCTCATCAACGGTAGGTAACATTACTACTCGCCCTTCAATTCACATACAACACTAAATTCAATTTTTTTATCCCTAATTCACTAACACTAAGTGAACCCTAGCACCGCCGCGGACGACCGCGAGGACAGCGACGGAACCGCGACAGACAGCAAGACGTTCGACGACCTCGGACTGCCGGAGTGGGCGGTGAAGACGTGCCGGGAGCTCGGAATGCGGATGCCACGGCGCGTGCAGCAGCGGTGCATACCGCCTGTGCTGGAGGGCCGGCACGTGCTGGGCATCGACGAGACAGGGAGCGGGAAAACGGCAGCCTTTGCTCTTCCGATCCTGCATCGACTCGCGGAGCACCCCTTCGGCGTTTTCGCACTCGTAGTGACACCCACGCGCGAACTCGCGTTCCAGCTTGCGGAGCAGTTCCGCGCTCTGGGCTCAGCCGTGCACCTCCGCATCACGGTTGTGGTAGGTGGCATGGATATGCTCAAGCAGGCGAAGGATTTGGTTGCGAGGCCGCACCTCGTCATTGCCACTCCTGGGAGAATCCACGTCTTGCTCCGTGATAACCCTGATATTTCTGCTGTTTTCTCCAGAACCAAGGTAATAAGTTTGAAATTCGATTTAGAGCTGCGTTTTGATAAGCAGTTCAGTGTTGGTCTGGTTTTCAGTTTGTAGGCCCTAAGGTAGCTTTTAAACCAAAACTGTCAAAGAAAATTAATCTCGTTTTGTTTTCATTTTAAATTTAGTTTTACTATCTGCACTTTTGGTTTAAGGTTGCAAATTGAGCGTTCCAATGTATGAACCCCTAATGAAAGATTTGTTGCTACACGTGCTTTTAATCCAAACATGCACAACTTTGTGTTGAAACTCATTAAATGGAGAGTTATACTAACAAAGTATGCAAATAAACTTTAGCCTAATTTAAGTTTACAATACTTTAATCCAATGATAACCTTCATTAAGTTCTTATCGAATATTTATTTATGATCGATAAAACTTTTGGATTTAGGGTATTAACCCACCCTGATATTCCTCCCGTTTTGTCCAGAAACAAGGTAATGACTAAACTGTTTTAGAGCAGGTTTGGATAAATATTTTAATTATATTCTTTTACCTTTGATTGTTCATAGTTCTATGAATTAATATTTGACTTATGCTTCTGCAGTTTCTTGTCTTGGATGAAGCAGATCGAGTTCTGGATGTTTGTTTTCAGGAGGAATTGAAATTTATCTTTCAGTGCTTACCTGAAAATCGACAAAATCTGTTATTTTCTGCGACAACTACAAGTAATCTGCAAAAGTTGCGAGAACATTACCAAGATAAGATGTATGTATACGAGGCATATGAAGGCTTTAAAACAGTTCAATCACTTAAGCAACAAGCGATATTCATCCCTAAAAAGGTGAAGGATGTATATTTGATGCATATTTTGTCAAAAATGGAAGATATGGAAATTCGGTCTGCCATTGTGTTTATCTCAACTTGCAGGTATCTTTCTAGATTGCATGTTTGGATTTTTTGTTACCAACTTTGTTTTCTGTATTATGATTTGTTATTCATTTTTCTTCTAGATCCATAACTATATTCTTTTGTGGTGCTACAGGATAATGTTAGCTCTTTCAGTTTAATATATCAAACAATCCCACCTGCTATTTTTTTTGTTTGATGTTCTTGTTTGCAATTAGCTGGTTCCTGTCTTGACTATTAATATCTAAATTTCCAATATCAGAATTTTACCTTAGACCACTTTTCTTCTATAAATTATTAGGCTTTTATTTTTTGTTTAGCTTCCCCCTCCCCACTTTCAATGAAGTAGAAAGGGTAAAAATATTCATTCTATTATTATGATGAAATTTGGGTGTGGATAGTTTATGATGGACTGATTTGGTAGGATAAAATAAATCAGCTTATTGTTGTGGACTCTAGTCTAATTGAATCTTTGTGGTATGATGATATAGTTTTGTGCAATGGCCTTTGTGTTTGACACTCTCAGTAAATAATTAAAATTTGTGATGTTACAAGAAAAAAGTTGTTGCAGTTTGACAATGAAAATTTGGAATTGTCTTGTTATTTGGCAAATGGTAGACTTGATATTGGTTTTGGTGTGTCTCTACTTGTTAGAAAATAGATATTGGACATATATAGGGTTTCTTACTTTCTCTGGTATGCATTCCATACAGCTGAAAATGGAGGCAAATATATAACATTATTAATTTTTTAATATAATTTTTTAGTTCATGGGTGAACCAACTAAGTTTTATCAATAATCGGTTATGGTGGCACCATGGTGGAAAGCGGTGACGGATTTTCTGATCATTGCCACAAGGCGGTGGTGATGCCAGTTTTTCATGGCGGCCCATGGCGACTGCTTTTTGCATCACGGGATGCTAACAGTGAACAAAGATAGCGAGAAAAACGAAAGGAATGGGGCTTGTTGCGGTGGTGCAAGGTCCGATGAGAGTGGACAACGACATCGCAATTTCGATGATGTGCGACAACGACAATGATGTTTTGTGAGTGAGGAACCCTAACAATAGTTGACCTAAAATGATTGGGCCACATAATACCCGTCCCAATTGAAATATTAACAATAATCCATACAACTGGCAACATGACTTATGGTCTGCTAAAAAACAAAAACTGCAACAACAAAAATCTATGAAGAATTGGGCCATATCCCATTCCAAATAAAAAGCTATAATACTAACCTAATAACAACAGCCAATTGCTGTGACAATGGTTATCAAACTCGTGAGTCAACTTGTTAACTCATCCGAGTTTATGTTCCTACTCACACTGAGCGAGTTGACTCGGAAGCAAACTCCTTTTTGGATCAAACTCGGTAAACTCGCGCTAAACTCGATGAACTCGTACTAAACTCGGTGAACTTGGTTGAACTTGCGAGTTTGCAACCAAGTTGACTAGTTAAGAGGGTTTTTCTTTAAATCCAAAATGACCCGTTTCTAAACCCATAAATTAGACAAGCTCACATTGCTAACATTAGGGTTTGCTCGCGTTCTTCATGGTGGTGTGTCTTTGTTTCAATTGTGGTTGCGGTGCGTTGTTTTGATCGTGTTGACGTTTGTTATGTGTTGGTGGTGGCTTTCATGGTAGCGTTCGTCATGTTGAAACACGACCACGAACGCCACCATGAACGTTGTGGTGGTGCGTCGTTCTGTTTGTCTTGGTCGTGTCGTGGTCATGGTGCATCTGTTTAGGTTTAGAGTTTTCTTGGCCAAGAGAATATTTGGGATTTCTTAAATCTGTTGCAAATTTTTATTTAGTGTTGGGCCATGAGAGAGAATATTGGGAGGGTACTTGGAGAGTTGTTTTTTACTTGAGAATATTGAGTTTTTTATCAATTGAATTTTATTTTAATTTTAGAATATTCTATTTTTTAAATTTTTATTAATTCAACTAGGCATAACCCAAGAGCATCCCCCACTTATTAAAATAAGTAAAAATGCTCCAGGATATAATGTTTATATAATATTTGTATTATATGAATTTATTTATTTGAGGTATTTTGAACTTATATAATTCTCATTCACTATAAATGTAGTTATTTTATTAATATAATGGACTTTTGTTTTAAATATTTTGATTAATTGTATGATTGAAATATTTTTTCATACGAAGTAAACTCTTACGAGTTTATGAGTCGAGTTTACGAGTCAAGTCTACGGAGCCTCCACGAGGCTACGTAGACTCTCGAGTTTGATATAGCAGGAACCAATGTTATCAATATCGAATAACTAAAAAATATTGGAGACCCTAAAACTCCTTTATAAAGTTATAAAGAAACCATAACAGGTTGTGGCGGAAGCATTGTGGAATCATAACTAATAATAATATTATGTTTAGAATATTACTAGGTTGCTGTGTTATGTATACAATATTACTAGGTTAACTTATAATATTTTAATTGGGTTGGGTATGACATGACTCAATTTAATTTAGGGTTTTCTGTAGTTATTAGGTTCAGTCACATCAATTGGTTGCTGTTATTAGGTTAACATTATAGTATTTTATTTGGACCGGGTATGATATGGTCCAATTCTTCATAGATTTTTGTTGTTGCAGTTTTTGTTTTTTAGCAGACCATAAGTCATGCTGCTAGCTATATGTATTACCCGTATCGCCACCGCCAAGTTGTGGCGGTGATCAGAATCTGTCACCGCTTTTCGCCATAACCGATTATTGATAACACTGGCGCGCGTGCCATCTATTAAAGTTTAAGCCTGTTTAAGATGCAGAGGCGAACTTTTTTAATTTGGGTGTGGGTTTAAATGGATGGTCTCGACCACATACCTAGCTCTAGTTGTGCCTCATCATATTGGTGTTTCATCTCCATTTTTATTCAAGTTCTTTGTTTGACAGTGTTGTGTTCAATTTCTGATCGAGAAAGCTCTAAGAATCTGCCACAAATGACAACCATAATTCCCTGATTTACTGCTCTGAATACCAATTGATAAGTTCTCAAGCACTAGGGGAACCCACCCTAAGGCTAGAGAACCAAGCACATAAGTACTCCATTCGAACATCCCATACTACTCGATGTGGGACTTAGATACCCCATAATACTCAAGTTCCTATTACATTACATGGAGGTCAAAGATGGAAATTTGATGATGGCAGAATTTTTTGTTTGGCTATAGAAAAAGCTTGAGAGATGTCCTATTATAACTGGTTTTCATGAAAGGAATGAAAAATGACCCCTATAATTTATATATATAATTGCTTGCTTAGGTTTCATTTTGTTGTATAACTCCCCCACACCAACTGATGTTTAGCATGGCTTTATTAACAATCCAAGCTGTATTTCTTCTACCTATATATGCTAAATTATGTGTGCAAAATATATATTTTATTATTATTAAATTTTTAAAAGCGATTATTATTTCAACTTATGTAAATAATTATTGTGCATTTGTTGCTATCCTATTTTCCCACCAATAATAGCATATATAGACATCTTTCGTTGAATAATGAGGCATACCTGATTCACATGCATTTTATTATTTTATTGATTTGAAACTGTTTAATTGTGACCAAATCTTAGAGCTCCGAGGTTTGCAATGTAAATGAACAATAGTTCTGCTATTATCAATTTGACTGGACTCTGAAAATGAGTTCATTGACTCTGTTAGCTATTTTGTTTTCTTTAGAAAGGTTATTGTTTCTGAATTTGGATGTCCCAGGTTCAAAAATGACAGCAATTGAATACGATCATCTCTTATTCCTGTTGAAATAATAGGGTATTAGATAATGACGTAGGTAAATAGGTTATTGAATTTATATTGTGTATCCTGATTTGATGTCATAAAACAAAGCTAAAGCACTTATACCTTTCTTACTTCAAGTTAGATTATGTACTGCACTTCTTACCCTAATCAAAGGGTCAATTAGCTTGCTATAATTGGCTAAAGCAAATCCCTTTGAATAAGGATCCTAAATGATAAAATCTGTAAAAGTTTGGTAGCATAATGATGTGTGAAATAACAAAAATAATCCTAGCCTACTCTTGGCATTCTCTTCTATATATTTTTTAGATGTTCCTAAAAGTTTCCAAATTTCAGAGATTGTCATCGTTTAAGTTTAATGCTGGAAGTGCTTGATCAAGAAGCAGCAGCTCTTTATTCATTCAAATCACAAACTCAGAGGCTTGAAGCACTTCATCAATTCAAATCAGGAAAAGTTTCTATACTGCTAGCAACTGATGTTGCCAGTCGTGGATTGGATATTGCTACAGTTGACCTTGTTATCAACTATGATGTTCCAAGGTTACCTTTTCTTTTGCCAATTTCTTTATCTACTTAATAGACATTTGAAGCATTTCATCAAGCATATTGCAACTATTCATCTGCAGGTTTCCACGGGATTATATTCATCGGGTTGGTCGTACAGCAAGAGCAGGTAGAGGGGGACTGGCTTTGAGCCTTGTCACCCAGGTTAGTATATATTATATTTAATATGACAGCTTGTATATTTCTTTGTTATTAGAATCAAAGTTTACAAGTATTGAATTTGTACCTAAGATTTTTTGTTTGAAAGAAATATAAATTTGTGAGGGCTGTTGCTTATGCAACACCGCACTTGAGTGTTGATGTGGCGACTGAACTCATTTAATACTGGATACAACTTGTTACTTCTGGGTAACAACCTAGGATTAGCACATGTCATCCATTTTGAGTGATCCATGGAGAGGGGCATGAGACAACCCTTCTCATTTGCCCAAGCTTGAAACCAACAATCTGATCATGGACAGATATATAATAAAACAGTTCAACTGATAAATTTTTGCATCTGTTGAAGTTATTAAAGGTGTCATTTCACTAAATTTGACACTTTTCAATTGATCTGGGTGATAAAGAGTTGATGCTAACAATGACTATTACCATCTAAATTTAGCTTACAGGGATATTATGAACCTAACTAACTAGAGTATAATACTTCTGTGGTTGATGTGAATTTGTTACTGAGATTTATAGGAGACAGCAGTTACTTTTAAGCTGCATGGATCCTGGGGTAGTGCCCTAGGTTCCTAGTTTATGAATTATGTTAATATCTAGCTTTGTAAAATCTGTATCCCAGACATTCTGATGTAAGTCTGGACTTTTATACTTGATTGTGGGTGTTGCGCAAACTCTGGAAAAATTAGTTCATACTCTAGATAGTTGCCTGCTAGTCTAGGATATCTTGATGTATAATCATTTTTTAAGTGTGATGACATAGTTTTGTGTGGCCTCTGATTATAAATAAATCCATTCTATTGGGTGGAGTTATTAGTAAACAGATTCAGAAAATATTTTATCTCTTTAAAAAGACTCTTATCAGGACTTGTGTCAAAATTAGTTAAGTTCCGTTGGAACACCTTATTGTTCAGTTCAGGGTTAGAATTCCCAAAGTTTGATACTTTTGTATGAAAATATTTTTAGGAATCACCCGTTTTTAGTAGCCTAGGTTGAAAACAGGTACAGTAGCATCAATAGGGTGTTATATCCTGTGGTTTTGCTGTTTTTTACTGAGGAAGTGTCCAAGTTATTTCAATTGTAACACATTCACATAAATGAAATCACGTAAGGATTCTGATATTTTTATTGCAAAGATTTCCTTATTATTTGTTTTACATTTGACATTTTCAGAATGATGTTGAACTTATTCATGAAATAGAAGCGCTTATTGAGAAGCAACTTGAAATGATTGAATACAAAGAAAGTGAGGCGCTTTCTCTCATGAAAAAGGTATGTTTTTGTTGGACATTGAATTATATATTTAATTTGTTTCCTTTTCTGTGTCTAAATGATTTTTGCCTTTTCAATTATGATCTATGCAAAGCTTTTCTTTTTAATTTCTATTTCACTTGTTAACCCTGTGATGTATTGTAGGTTTTCAGTGCTAAGAATGTAGCAGAAATGAGAATGATAGATGATGGCTTTGAGGAGAAAGCTAAAGAGCGGAAAAAACAGAAACTGAAAATGCTTGCAGAGAAAGGATTGTTGAAGAAAAATAAAAGGAGAAAACAAAGTAAAGAATTTTCAGAGGAAGGGAAAGAGGTAGAAGCACTGAATATAGCTTCTTTTTCTTCCAGTGATTGACTTTTGCATATAAGTGGCCATTTTTCCAGACTTAATTTATTTTTTCCCAATTGACGTGTTTACTTTGATGTATTGTGTAGGTTTTCGGTGCTAAGAATGTCGAGGAAATGAAGACAAAAACTGAAAATACTAAAAGGTTTGTTAAAGAAAAAAAAGTTAAAAGAAAGAAGTAAAGAATTTGCAGAGGAAGGAAAAAATGCAGAAAAAAGTAGAGGTATCAGCACATATAGCAACTCCAAAGAAAAGGTGTAAGAAGTACATTAGTATATTTAAGAAAACGAGAATTTCTAAGTATGGAAGGGATATTCGAAGAGAAGGCTAAAAAAGAGGTTAAAATCAAAAGCCGAAAGAAAAGAGAGGTATCACAGTGGACGTCGAGAAGCAAAACATATTAGTATTTTGGTAAATGGTTTGGTATTGTATTCAAGTCTTCCTGATTGTTGGTAGAGGTGAGATTGAACACATTATAATTTGCTAAATTCTAGGCATTATTTTTACTTTGATTTTGAGGTGTAAACCCTGATTTTGCCTCCTTATTTGTTTAACTTTGAGGTGAAAAAGGACCAAACAACTGGATTTTGAACCTGATGAACATTCCTTGTCATTGAGAGGCAGGGTATCATCATCAATTTTGTAGCCTAATAGATACACTGCTGATTTAGCTTCCGAAAATTGTATAGTTGAAAAAAAATTGTCATTCATATTAATTGAATTAATTTGTTTTATTAACAAGTGTTGGCCTTTGGATTTGGTTCTCTTAAGCAAGTTCGAAAGTTTAAGTCTTATGAATGGAAAACGTTTGAGAGGTGGGACATTTTACTAAAGTTGATTAATAGGCTATAGAGGTTAGTTACTATTAAAGGTTTTCTTCCTCCACCTCCATAGTTTCTTTCTGCACCTCCATAAATTTTTCAGTTTCAAAATTATCCTTTGAGCAAAAGGTGCATGTTTTCTTTTTCATTTTTGAATTATATAATTGATGTACCTTTTGAACTTTAGAAATCGTAATACAATTTTATTTTGAATTTTAGAATTAAGAAAGTATTTTCTTGATTTGAAAATGCATACCGTAATCACGAACAACAAAAACAACTTGTTAATTGCAAACTTGGTGAATTTTCCAAAAAACATGGGATTAAGCACGCCACAAGTTCACTAAAGCACCTACAAACATGTTTAGTGAATTTTACAAAATTCTTGGGATTAAGCACACCACAAGTTCACTGAAGCACTTTCAAACAAATAGGCAAGTCGAGATCATCACTATAGTCCTTCACACAAAGCTAAAGAAACACCAATGATCTATAAATGAGAAGTGGAGAAAAGAACTTTTGGAAGCACCATCCGACAATCTAAAGAAATCTCATAAACCTCCACCTGAATAACGAATGCCTTTGAAATGAGCTGGATATCTTTAAAGAATTACACGAAAAAAAAAAAATCAAGATACAAGAGTAAGCTTGCAAACATAGAGCAACCATACAGCGCAAAGGCTATTGATAACAAACTTTTCCAAAATTGGGAAGAATCTTTCTGGATTAGGGAAAACTTGGAGAATGGAGCCTATCAGATTGAACAATAGACTATACATATATCCCAAAAAAATGGAACGTAAGTCATTTAAGCCCTCAACTTGTGTTGACACCTCCTTCAGTTTCATCGATAAATGCTTCTCCCTACCTTCGGACAACAAACACTACAACAACCAAGACTTCCCATCATTCTTCATTTGGGCGAGCTAAGTTTTCAGCTCCTTGTGTTTACAATTGCAAAGAGATATTATGCTGTTTGACGTCCTCCATTAAATCTACACTATCGACAAATGATTGTGGCATAAACGACCACCAATACTTTGCAAGCCTATTCCTATTCAAGCATCGGGGGCAGTATACCATACAATATTGCTAGTAAATCGACACGATCGACAAGAGGACGACAAATAAATGAATTTTTCTTTCTAAATTTGTCACTTCACTCGAGTCTGAGAGATCGATGTTCAAATTGTCAACAAACGAGAAGGTCGAAAAGACCATGTTATAACATATTGGCACATCGACATCCGGATCAAGATATCACAAAATCCTATGACATTGTGACCTAATCAAGTTATTAACAATACTACGCGAAACTTAACCCCTAAACAATAATTAAAATATATTTAGGCTTATTTGACCTTTTTCTAATATCTGTATAGGTAAGCAGGATAAAGAAGACTTGGATTAAGAATTATATAGGTTAATCCAATTCTAAAAAACAAAAATATCACATTGAAAAATATTATTTTAAGTGCAAAAAATATTTAGAGACTGTTCTAATTATTCGTCTTCTTTGTTGAATTCTCTTCTTCATGTTAGTCTTCTCTACTCCCGCTTTCCTTTTTTTTTCCTCTCTTTTGCTAAGCTTCTTTGTTATTTTTTTTTTCATCTAAACTTCTTCTCCATTGTGTTTTTTCATGATTTTTATTTTCTAGGTCCCTCATCTTGAATCATGCGTGACGAAAATAGAAGCACGAATCACACGATTCAAGTCTATTCACTCAAATCAAACTATGAAGTAGGTTACAAAACAATTCATTAGACAATATATATGATGGATGACAACTTTTTTAATGAATCATGATTCGAATAATGAATCATGATTTGAATAAGAGGAATCTTAGTATTCCAATTCCACTAATTAGAACAATCAAAGTAATGTTGGCATATATGTGTTTCTGCCTCTTGTGACAATACATTCCTTTAAGTTGATCATATCACACAGAGTAAGATTTAAAGCAAAAAACAATACATGTTTAAGATATTCTACATCTATATCACATAAAGTGCATTTAATTTCAATGTAATCCATTATCACATTCCTTTTCCAAATGTTTATTATAGTTGGGATCTATCTTTAAACCCTCTCCAAGTAAAAGAAAAAAAAAGTCATCTTTGGAGGTATTTTGTCTCCACATTGTCTTGTAAAATCTAACCACCTTATATATGTTAGTTAAAATATGTTGATTTGCTAGTATAACCTTCCAAACTCATGTTCATTAATTCCTTACACCCTTCCTTATCTAAGCACCAAATCGTTCTCCCACTTAAATAATTATCTTCTCTAAATTAGCCTCACCAAATCCAAGATTCACCTGCCTCTTTACCACTATCTTGTACTAAGTTTAAGTTTAAAAAGAAGTTTAAGTTTATTTGTCATAAGCCTTAGCAAAGTGTTTTTTTTATCGCATGTGTATTTTTTTTTATCGCATATGTGTATATATATAAAAAATTATTAAACATAAATCAATTTTAGAGATAAAAAATAATATAAACTATATTGATTAAATTAAATATTATTTTATAAATAATATTTAAAATAATATTTAATTTAATTAATATAATAACTAATTAATTTTTATTTATTGATTTTCTCTACTAATAATTTATATAGAATTTATGAATTGAAGTTTTATAACGTGCTCTCATGTTCTCGCAGAACTTAAGTTCAATGTCTATTTAAAATAGACAATTGGGAGAGATTGTCAGAGAAATAAAATAAAAAAGTGTTCGTCAAAAAAAAATTACGTAAAACATATTTTTTTCCTTTAATGGGATTTGCGAATCTTTGTATTAGAACTTTTTTTGGTATATTTTGTGAAACTTTTTCAGCGAATATTTTATAAAACTTAAAAAAGATATATAATTTAAAAAAATTCACAAATAGTTTTTAAAAAAGCACATGAAATATGAAAAATTGTCACAGAAATAAAAAAATTCTTGTAATATCCTCTCCTATAAAGTTACTGACTGATTATGAGAGAAGTTTGCTAAGTGTTGAATGATGCAGAAAAGAACCAAGTTTGTCGCGAAAGAGGAAAAAATAAAACATTGAAAGTATCATTTCTCGATTAAATTTGTATACAAACTTTCTTTTCATTATTTGTGTGGTGATTTCTTTAGAAATTTTTTATTTCTTCTAATTCTTCCTTAAATATGGAGTTTCTTCTTAATCTCATTCTTCTAGCTTTAATATCATATTACAAAAAAAATCAGTAATTAACCAAAAATTAATTTTAAAAATCAAACATAATTAATCAATATATTACTAAATTAAATATTAAAAAATATTAGTGTATAAGTTTTTTTAGTAATTGGTATAGAAATTAGTTTATATATCAATATTTTTTTTAATTTTTTTATCTAATTTAGTTAATATAATATATTTTTTTAAAATTAAATTTTATTTAAAAATTTGTTTGTAGTGTCGTGGTTCTAACTAACCAATTAATTTAAGAGATTGACACAAATGCAAACTGATATATTATTGCTGAATTTAGCAGCAAAAGGAAATATTAATTTTTAAAAAAGAATAATTATGTTTGTTTTTTTTTTAAATAGAATCTTATGAGTGAACGTGACAAAGAACCCCCAAATTTAAGACGAAAAGGATATTTAAATTGGTTTATAACGTTTTGGGAAAGAATGACAGTGGCAAGATTGGTATAACATAAGTTCTATATTTTGAAAGAATTAGGAATTAGATTACTGTCATGGATTTATTGTAACTTGTCTTTTACGTAGTTCTACCAACTCAAATGCATCAAATCTCTTTCTATTAAATTCTCATAAATTGTCAAATTGTGGGCCCTCATTAATACTCTATTCACACGATTTTGCCATTTATTAATAAAATTCGTGCCGCTAACCGATCAGCAGTTACATTTATTTTTCTAGAACATGTGTGTGCACTTAATTAATATAGAATATAATATTTCATACTTGAGAGATGAAAACAAACAAGAAAGATAAAAGAAACATAGCGTGTAGGAAGTAAAATATTGTTTCAATAAAAGTAGAGTAACTTTAAAAGTGTGAATAACTTGGTCATACATAAGATAGATACCGACTCACTAACAAGAATAAAAGAGAAATGAACTTCTCGATCCTATATTTAAGGAAGAGTTATTATCCATTATGGATAAAAATTACTTCTAGTTAACTTAATATTGGATTGTTATTATTGATGAATATGTATATGGTGGTGAATATCTTTATGGTTATAAGTATTTTTATGGTTATGTAAATATAATTAATAAATATTTTTATGGTTATATGAATATAATCATTCGTTATGATCACAAAGGTCAATACTGATCGGCAAACCGAAAACGATTATATATACCTCAAATTTCTTACAAGTTTATAAATACAATAATGAGAGTATGATCTTCACTTACTAATGTGATATTATTATATTCTTATTAACTTGCGTTAGAAAGTCTTCTACAGGTGGACTTTCACTCAACATTTGGTGATAAAGCTCGATAATCCTCCAAGGAGAAGGTCGATCTTCACCAACAACTTGGATTAAATGCCTCGAAAGACTCAACACCAAATTTAGTAAGAACAAGAAACATAAATCATTAGTAATAATAGCAAGCTACTAGACAATGAACAATAATGTTAAACGATTATTGTCTAATATAGTTAAAAACACTAGAAAGTCAACGAAAAGATACAGAAATACAAGACGGTCAATGTTTGGACCTGAACAATGGCAGAGGGTCATCGTTAGAACCTCTACCATGGTAAACGATCATCATATAGCATAAATAGATCTTATCTAATTTAGTTCATAGCATTAGAAAATCACCATAACAATAAACAATTATTGTCTAATCCAGAACGTTGGTTGTCTAAACTAGAGCTACTATTTCAACACCCTCCCATCGAGCTAGATAATGTATACTCATTATTGTTTAGCTTGGATACAATTTTATGGAATGAGGCATTATCAAGAACTTTGATAAATGCATATGCAAGTTTGTTGTCAATTTTTATAGGAAAAGGTGAAGAAGAATTTTTGGATCTTTTCACAAACCATGTGACAATCAATATCTATGTGCTTGGTCCGCTCATGAAAAGTAGAGTGTCTAACAAGGTGCTTTGATGTCTCTAAATCCAATAGGAATGCTTGAAGACCTTTGTTGCTGGTGAGAGAGGCCAAATTGATAAGACTCTTTTTATTAAAAAGTCAAAATCTGCCATCCTTTTGGTTCAAGTTTATGTTGTGATATCATATTTGGGGCTACTAATGATTGCCTATGTAAGGAATTTGTGGCAGCTATGCAGGGGGAGTTTGAAATGTCTATGATGGGAGAGTTGTCCTTCTTCTTAGGACTGCAGGTCAAACAATCAAAGGATGGTATCTTCCTAAGCCAAACCAAGTACTACAAGGAGATTCTCAATAAGTTTGAGATGGAAAACTGCAAAGAGGCACCCACACCAATGTCCACAAGCTGTTATATGGATGTTGATTTGGCTGGAACAGTAGTAGTGTCAAACAAGGTGTTTTGATGTCTACAAATCCAAGAGGAATGCTTGAAGACCTTGCTGTTAGTTGTGTGTGTGTCTAGAAGTATTTGAATTTGTTAATCCACTCTTTATGATGATCCAAGGTTAATTGAATCTTAATCCTTTTGAAAAAAATATGTGTTTTCTAAAGAGTGTGAAAATTCAACCTGTTGAAATGTCGATTCAACCGGTTTTTTTTACACTTAGTGGATTTGAAAAACTTGACTTTGTTGTCAAACCAATTCAACCGGTTGTTTCGACAATTCAACTGGTTCTTTTTCTAAAAACCTTAACAGAATTCTGTTAAGTTGTACCAATCTGTTTTAAACTATTCCAACTGCTTTTGGTTCTTGCTTTAAATGCTTTGACCATCTGATTGGAGTATAAAAATGTTGTTTTACGCTTCTGGTCATTAATTAAGAAAGAGAGTTTTAATTAAAATCAATTTTCAAGATTTAAAAGAGCTTTTGGATCATTCTCAAGTGTGGAATAGGATTCTATGTATTTTCTGTACTTTAATCTTTGATTGTATCCAGGTGTATTCTATTCCTTTCTTCCTTAATCACTGTATTTCTGTGTGACTTGGTGTTGTGTAGTTTCAGAGGGTTGTTATGAAAACTGTGTGTTGTTGCCAAAGGTGGTGTGTGTTCTTAAAGGGTTCAAGATCATCAATTTGGTGTGTTTGTAATCAAGGTTTGATTACTTAGTGAATTCTCAGTGGTTAGCGGAGGATTTGATGTAGCTCTTGGTTAAGAGTGAACTAGTATAAACATCTTGTGTGAATCTCTCTATCCTTACACTCTTTAAACTACTTTAGCTTTGATTTTATAAACTGCTGGTATAAACAACCAGTTGTTTCGCAAAAACAACTGGTTGATTTTCTGGAATCAAACTAAATATAGTTTTATAATTGGCTGAATAGTTTTCTAATCGATTGATTCTTCATTGTCTTTCACTCTACCTTCAATACTTGTGAAAATCTTTGAAAAACAATTCACCCCTCTTGTTTAAGGCCTATAATTCTAACAAGTAGATCAAACCAAATTCAAAGGATTGATTGGTTCTATGATTTATCTCACTACTAGCAGGACAAATATCATGTTTGCAATTTGTTTATGTGCTAGATTCCAATTAAATCCAAAAGAATCTCACTTCAAAGCCGCCAAATAAATTTTGAAATATCTTAAGGGCATAACTAGTGTTGGTTTATGGTATCCCTCTCACTCTCTTATACATTTGGTTGGTTATTCTGATTCTGATTTTGCAGGGTGTAAGCTGGACAAAAAAAAGCATAAGTGGCACTTGTCATCTTCTTGGTTTAAGCCTCATATATTGGCATAGCAAGAAGCAAGCTTGTGTGACCTTCTCAACTGCAAAAACTGAGTATATAGCTGTTGGTAGTTGTTATGCTCAAATCCTTTGGATAAACAATAGCTAGAAGACTCTGGCTTGAAGGTCAACAAGGTGCCTTTGCTTTGTGATAACACAAGTGCTATCAATCTCACTAAAAATCAGATTCAGCATTCAAGGACTAAGCACATTGAAATCCGTCACCACTTTATAAGGGAGCATGTGAGCAATGGGGATTGGAAATGTAATTTATTGAAACTGAAAAGCATCTTGCAGATATCTGCACTAAGCCTCTGCCTAAGGAAAGGTTTTTCTTCTTAAGAAAATAGTTGGCTATTCTTGATTCTCAAATTCTTTCTTAATTCTATTCTTATCCCTTCTCTTATTCTATTTGTGAAGACAAATAGGGGGAGAATTAATAGTTTTTGTGTGTTGTATTCTGCTGCTACACTCTATGGTGCCTTATTATGCTATAACTCTGATATGCACCTTAATTCTGCAGTGATTTTACACTTTGTTTTACTAATTTTTCTGCTTAAAAGCTTATGGAGAAAACTGGTTCTTATGTGCCTTTTTAAACCTCAGTTATCCTATTGCTATGTATATGCACAAATTCTATTTTGAAGGATCTATCAAATTCAAACACTACAACACAAGCAAACCAGGGATTTGTCTTCATCAAATAGGGGGAGATTGGTGAACAAGGTGCTTTATTGTCGCCAAATCCAAGAGGAATGCTTGAAGACCTTTGTTGCTGGTTTTCTGTGTGTGTCTAGTAGTCTTTGAATTGTTAATCCACTCTTTATGATGGTCCAAGGGTAATTGCATCTTAATCCTTCAGAAAAAAAGATGTGTTTTCTAAAGAGTGTGAAAATTCAACATGTTGAAATGTCGATTCAACCGGTTGTTTGACACTTAGTGGATTTTAAAATGAATTTGAAAATCTTGACTTTGTTTTGACTTTGATATCAAACCAATTCAACATGTTGTTTCAAGAATTCAACTGGTTGTTTCAAGAATTCAACTGGTTGTTTCAAGAATTCAACTGGTTGTTTTTCTGAAAACCTTAACATAATTCTGTTAAGTTGTACCAATCTATTTAAAATGATTCAAACTGTTTTTGGTTCTTGAATTAAATGTTTTGACCATCTGATTGGAGTATAAAAAGGTTGTTTTACGCTCCTGGACTAAGAAAGAGAGATCAATCAAAATCAGTTTTCAAGAATTCAAAGTGCTTTTGGATCATCTCAAAGTGTGGAATAGGATTGTCTTGTATTTCTGAATTGTAATCTTTGATTTTACCCAGGTGTATTCTATTCCCTGCTTCCTTAATCATTATATTTTTATGTAATTTGGTGTGGTGCAGTTTCAAAGGGTTGTTCTGAAAACATTGTGATAAGGACCTAGAAGAGGGTGTGCCCATTGACCAAGCCCAGCCTTCCAGGAGCATGAATCGGAGCATGACTCAAGACACAAGGCTAGGTCAGGATTTACCTCTAGCCAATGATTCAACGCCTAGCCTTCCCTAGAGGATCACGAGGAGTAGAGCACAGGCCTTGGGAGCTGAGAATCAGCTAGTGTCTTTATTTTTAATCTCAGTCGAATAGGTTTCCTTTAGCATAATAAGGGGTATGCTTATCACTTTAACCTGAGCATAGCCTTTTAGGGTAGGATTTTGACCTATCTTTTAGAAGAATAGGACTTATGGTGTGGTCAATGCCTAAGGCTGCCCATTTTTAGTGTTTCCCATCCTACCCTTGCTTCTTGTTTACCAAGGCACCATCTCCTATAAATAGGGTGCCTTACTACTTGATTTTCAAGTTGATTTGAATATAGAAGAAAAACTCTGCACAAATTGTGTGAGGCTTAGTTATCTAGCTTTATGTCTTATCTTGAGTGAGTTGAGAGCTCTCAAGTAGCGGCCCTCCTACACTCATCTTGGATAAACCATACTCCAAGTGACGTGTCCATTCTCAATTCCCACCATAAGCATTCTTTCTACCATTCCTATACGCTACTTTCATGTGTGCTTCCTATATTGGTTTTTGCTTAATTTTCCAATTCGGTTTCCATCATGTTATTGTGTTTACTTTCATGTCTTTTAATTTCCGCACTATGCATCATTGTCACCTTATTATGTGATTTCCTTTTTGCCTTTGGAAGTGAACCTTCATACTTACTTAACCACTTGGTTAAGTTCGTGTCCAGTAAGGATCTTCCCTAGGTCTCACCGTATCATTGTTCAAAAATCTCAATCATAAGTAAAGTGTCACCTCTAATCTAAATTCAACTCACACTATGTGGTAATCAGAGCATGGTTCTAATTGTGCTTATCTTTTAAGAGTTGATTTTATGCCTTTAATTTTCAGAACATTTAAATTTTTCTTTTACCTTCAAGCAATTTAATTTCTGCATTACAATTCAACACCTTTCTTTTCCGCCTTTAAATTCCTTTTCTTTTACAATTTCGCTTTTTATTCATTAAGTAGTTCAAATTCCACTTTTGAATTTTATTTGGTGTCAATTTTTTTCCTTACATCCTTTGCTTAAGTCATATGTTCTTAGTGTTCTAGGAGTCTTAAATCCATTCTACTTATTTTGATTTTAATTGTGAAGAGCTAAAATCAAATTAAAAGTTGTTTGAGTAAGTGGTTGATTTAATTCCAAACATAGAATGCAAGTGGTCATATAAATTGAATCCCAATCCAATCTTTTTTTTCGAAAATTGAAATTGAATTACAAATATGCATGGAAAAAAGGATATGGAACTTTTGAATCCATAAAAAAAAACAAGGACAAAAAAAATAAAAGAAATTGAGAGCATTCACATTTTAACTTTCAATTTCAAGTTTCTAAATAAAAGGATTCTAAGTATATGGCAAATTGTGTTCATACTTGGGGATTTTGATCCTTCTTGCTTTCACATTTTCTAAGAACTTTCAAACCTTCACA
>Ga0123342_1004408_pt1 | contig 21512 bp, 13 predicted proteins | sample Turbeawhitnodule_FD_89960 | JGI IMG/M metagenome (GOLD analysis project Ga0123342, IMG submission 89960) | Root nodule microbial communities of legume samples collected from Mexico - Turtle bean Mexico white nodule | ecosystem: Host-associated > Plants > Roots > Nodule | place: Mexico: Nepantla...
GAGAAAGATCTGCCTCACAATCCCTCCTTACCAAAGAATAAGCAGAGTTAACTGAAAATAACTGATCACCCCCTCCCTTCCACACCCACCTATCCTCCTCTCCCAAAACCATCCTCGCCTCAATTTAAAATGTTCACATAACTGTAAACTACGTTTCTCCTTTAATTTTATTATGATATTTTAATTGCACATATTAGCTAATTGGAAATTAAGATTTAATTGTCATTTTGTGTTTGGGTGGTTGATTTGTGAGTTCTTTTTGCACTCCAAATGTCACAGACCTTGGAGTTGCAAGGTAAATATGCCGCATTGCTAGTCTTGTTATTTATAGCTTATATGTTTATTTTGGGTAATAATATATTCACAACTCATATTTTTTATACAACCACAACCACATTACAACCCTCGATACTATTATTTTAATATTATTTAATTACAAATTTATTATTTATTATATATATATTTATATTTAAACGCATTATATTGATAATTGTATCCAATCTCAGAGTTGTCAAAGTATATTTTACTATTTTTTTTTATTTTTTTTTTGTGTTAAGTTCAACTTTTACGCATGGTCTATGTCTGGATCTACTTGGATTCCGTTACAAATTTGTGCAGCTTGTCTGTGTGGGTTCCGTGGACTAGATTCTGTTGGAGTTATTTGTAGGGTTTTTTTTTTATGTTAATTCATGTAATTTTTGTATACAATGATTAAATTATTCTTTAAATACTTATATTTATTAATTTTTTATTGGTGATAAAAAAAACATGTTATGTTATATTAGGAGGTACACTATATAGGCCAATTTGGTCTGATTTACCTGTAAGTGATCACATTATAGAGTCATATGTGTACACAGTGGAACAGAAAGCATAAGTAGCAGTAGGGCTTTGAGTATCTTTTAGGATTTATACTGGTTTTCGAACCAAACAAAGTTCCAAAATACAGTAACGGGTAATGTGGTAGCTCAATATTGCATTGGATGTTGGTGTTTTGATAATTGTAAGGTCACTATACTTTGTTTGTATAAGGACCGATCTTTTTCTATAAGGGTTAAAGAACCCTCAATAACTCCGTTAATTTCATATATTTATTGTTTATAAAAAAACTAAAAGCTAGGTTTTAAATAACTATATTTTTTAAGACACTATAAGAAAAAATATTTTAACGGGTTTTGTTTTTACATTATTTAGGATTAAAATCTCTATTAAGTCATTTATTCAGAATTACAGTTTTTTCCGCTAAACCATCCATGGAAAACGTGTTATTTGGAGTTTTTTTTAATTTCAGGAAAAGTCTTTCAGAACCCTTGTTAAATATCATGAGTTTAAAACTTCCATAAAATATTATGGGTTTCAAAACCTTCTTGTCTCTTCCACCGTAGACGGTAGTCCTAACATGGAATCACAATTCAGCCATACTTATGTCTATTATATTTAAGAAGAAACATTAAATAATGCACTATCTTCTTCTTACTCTAATGTTGCTTCTTCAATCACCTTATTGCCCCAACTTGAATCACAAGTCATTGTTACCTAGCTTAGCAACAACTAGTGTTTATCATTACTTTATATATCCCAAATAATTACATTATCTATCATATGTGAGCTTCAAAGTCATGTGTGTTCTTGGCTAAAGAATGAAAGAATATATTACAAGGAAAAATTATCTTTATTACTTCTCACTTTCACAGTGAAATAATTATTAGATGCATTTTAAAATAAAGATCTTAATTTAAAATATTTCAAATTATGTTAATTAAATATTAACAATTATAACTAAAACTAAAAGTATACATAAAATATATGTACATCAAAAGCTAAAACAAAATAAGTCAGGTTTTTTTTATGTAGAGCTCGTATTCAACTACCATCAATCACAAAAAAAATATGCAAATACAGTTAAAATACTTATTATTCAAGATTAGTTGTTGAAATACTTATTATCCAAGGTTATTTTGTTGAGTTTTTACAACTTTAAAAAAATTATTTGTAATATAAAGTTACACTTTTAAAATTTTAGAGAATTTAGTTATAAAATATATTAAAATTATATCGTTTTTAATTGTTTATTTATAAATAGATTTAATTATATTTATTTATTGAAGTTTAAAAAAAGGGTAGTGTTTATTGATGTTCTACAATAAACCTTTGGAATTTAACGAATGTTCAAAAAACCTCTGTTATTTTGCTGGAATTTTAAAATAAATTTTTGAAATTTAACTAAGGTTAAAAAAATCTCCGTTATGCGATTTTAAAATAAACATTTGAAACTTAATGAAAATTAAAATATCTCCATTATTTTGCTCAGATTTTAGAATAATTTTATAAACTCAACTAAGTTTAAAAAAACCTTCATTAATTAAATCAAATTCTAAAATTATATTAACATCCATTAAATAACTTGTTAAAAAAAAAATTCCTGCAGTGAGATCTTGTTGTTTTTAGTGTGGAGAATATTTTTTTTATATTTCTCTCAAAATTTTATTTCTATTTCTTGATTAAATATAATTGGTTGTTCGTTTTATTTCGTTTTCATGGTTTTTTTTGTTATGATTTTTTAATTGAAAAACTATTTTGAAATATTTTGTGCTTTTTAATTGAAAATTATTCTTACATTATTGGACAATTCATATAATAAAATATTTGTGACAGGTAAGTCGCAATTACAATAGTACGAACAAAATTCGTCTTTAGTGTAGTATACATAAGAAAACCCGTGACAGAACAAAAAAGTCTCGTAGTAATATATATCAACTTTGATATTCAGTAAAAAAATTGTGAATGAAACTCACTTGTGCAATGGGATAAACATTTAATCTTTTAACATGTAAAAATGAGTTGAATTGGTTCCTAAAATGAATAAATCAATATTTTTAAAATCTTAATAATTAATCAAATATTCTTGTCTTCATCTTTCTTCCAAATCTATAAGCACTTTTAGGTATTTATTTTCATTTTATTATTCAATCAATAGTAACACATTGTATAAAAGTTATATTACTTTAACAGATAAATTGTAATCAATCTAGTATTATGTGGGTTCTAATAGATAAAACAACCCTACTTATTATTGTTTTATCATCATAATTGAAATTGTAATTGGACGTGACTAAATTGAATTATCGAGTTGAATAATTAAAAAAATATCATCATCTTTTATCAAACAAACTTCTCAATAAATACTTGCAATCCTTATTATAAGGTGATATATATTTAATAAATAAATTACAGTCCTAATTTAAATAGTTAATATATAAGTCTATCATCTTAATTATTATTATGTTTTCATATAAATATAAAGATATAAAAAGGCAATTAACAGATACAATAGTAGTATATATAATTTTGTATGTATACTGACCAAGCCGCTGAGTTAGTGATTTCGATAGCAAAGGAGAAGAAAAAGATCAAGATTCAAATTTTATCTTTTATCATTTTTTTAAGATTCCAAATGGCACTTAAAGGTCGCAAATATACGTAACAAATCAACATGTATAACGTGTGTGATAGCTAACTTTTAAAAAACAGAAATATTGATAGTTATTTGTTTACCTCTATACACAACTAAATTAAATCATTCAAATTAACCCTTTCTGATTTGAATTGAACTAGTTGCTTTAGAAGCATGTAATTGAATCTTTGTCATTTAAAGTTAAACAATATGACATAACACAAATTGTCAATAATCTATTGTATATGTACGCTATTATTTTAAATCAAAATCGAAGTCCAGAATCTCTGTATCCTTTTTTCCCTCTACAAACCCATAAGCCAATTTAATTGTAGTGGGAAAAACCCATCATTCAATTCTCATCAGAGGTGCAGAACAAAAGTTGTGTCTTAAACACCCCTACAAGGTTCTTGAATACGTCGAAGGTTCAAATCCTAAATTGCCTTATTCCATACTTGTTATATCAAGAATGACACTGAAATAATTGAACATCATTCTAAAATCTGAATTTGAGATCTTATAAAGATCATTAAAAACCATAGGACACGAGTGATGTTAATTAGAAGTGTTAGATATTTAGAATGCTTAGGCTAAATTTAACCCAACTCAATCAAACAAGTTGGTAATTAGGTTTTGGTTTCAAAATCAATGAACTCAATCCAGCTCACCTATTCTATTAACACTTTTTATTTCAATTTATGATGTGTATGTTTTATAAAAAAAAATAAGAATTGAGAAAAATCATATAGTTAAACATTATTTTCCAGGTCTCCTTTCCCAAACATCTTTACTGAAAACTTCACCTACGAGCTACATTTTGTAAATTCTAGCCTTTTATGATATATTTAAGAAATTTAACCATTTTTTACTCTAATGAAACTTATTATAAACTCGATTTTCTTTCTAGTTTATGAATTTTCTAAAAAGAAAAAATAATCGTGAGTAAGAACTTGTTCATACAAACAATTCCTATAATCGACCTTCAGCCGCAAATGTTTAGCTTACAAACTGAGTTTCAGATACTTGATAAAAATGCTCTTACACCTTCTCACCTTTAAATCAATTTCTGTTTTAATTTAAGATTTAATTTACTTTATTCAAACATATTATTTAATAAAAATACATCTACAATATATTGAAAAGTTAAGGAAATTCTTTCTAGGCACCCATTCACCCAACCCATTGATTATATTAATCAGGATTTGGTAGAAATGGGAGACAAATTCAAGCAGCAACCTAAACTATTTTAATTGGGTTGGATAACGGATCTAAGGAAACTCAACTCTATCTATCAATCACAAGGTCCAAACAAGAGACAGTTCCAGTCACAATACCGAGTAGGTGATCCAACACCAGTAGAATTGTATACTGACATTAGTCATAAGCATCGCTTACCTATTTTTCGTTTCGATTCTGTGAACATTTTATGCAGCCAGAGGGAGGCCTTACACAATACAAATAAATGCGTGTTTTAATTAGTATATTTTAGACAGTAAAATCATATATTAGCAATTCCCTGAACTTTTTAAGGGAAAAAAAAACTATTATTTATCTGGATTAAACTGCAACGAAAGATAGGCCTAAGAATATCACAGTCTGGGATACTTCTTCCTACACCCTATAAATTCTTGGAACACTTCATTTATTTCAAAATGGACTTTCCTGAAATGTAAAAAATACATTCGGGAAAGCATGTTCAGGAATGAATGGAGGTGCTTATAAAAATTTAAGGGGTGTAGGAAGCTTAATCCTACAATCTGTAGGCGAAACCAAACACTCAGTTGGCTCGATTCTGAAAGAGCAACAGTTGAATCAGATTAACCAAAAGAACGACATAGTCAACGAGAAATCATCAACTTCAACAGAGTAGAAAAAGTTGCAGCGTCTCAACATGATAATAAAGGTACCAATGTGAAGAGGTTTTTAAGAATTGGCAAAACTGGGTAAAACTGAAATTAAGTAATAATCAAATAATCACAGTACTTACAAAATCAATAGTTCATATAAACACTCAGTCTACGTATCTAATGAGCACACTACTAATACGTAATGACTAAATTCAGTTACAACTAAACCAGCAAAAAGATCATTCTACTCTGTAACAACTCTGATTATTAATTAGACCCATGAATTTAAGCTCAGTTGGTATTATTAGTCCTTAGCAATTTGAATTCAAAACACGGCATCCATCCTTTAGATAACATATGTGCTTCTAAATTAGGGGAAAAGTATTGGAAATCCACCTCAACTGCAGTTATCCCTACAGCACCTTAATTGTGACCTCTTGAGGAGAGTTCTCTCAATTGCATCCTCAAGGGTGGTGTGTAGTCCCATATTGACTAGATATATAACTTTAACTAGAAGTCATAAGGTTTGGAGAGTCCTCGTCTTAATTCTTAAAAGTCAATTTTATGAGGTTGGATTAAACTTCAAACTTAAATTATAACATAATATTAAGATCCAACACTTACATTTGTCACGCTACATACCAATAACCCTAGACATGAGGAAGGTGTTGGAAAGTTTAGGTAATCCTCATCTTATAAGTTGGCTTCATGAAATTGAATTAGTTTTTAAGCTCAAACTCTAAGAGTTAAAAATGTGATATCTATGCTGCAAACTACTGAGTTATAACATCATAATCAAATTTGCTACTGAATTGCAATACAACGAGAACAAGATTTCAGTATGTTTCAGCAAGCTGGCAAATGAACATCAAAATGAAATTCGCACCTAAAGGTCACTTTGAACATGGAAAACTTTGATAGTGAAATATTTATGACAATCCAAGCCTCAAACAACATGACCTACTTAAAGCTCCTTAAACATAAAGACAACGCTCAACAACTTTTCATGATGCCACTTATAATCATGGTGAATGTTAAGGCATGTTGTCATAACTATATTAATGTTGTCAAAAAAAAATCAGAGGTAACATGCAAATATCGTCATCAAAGAAAAGAATTATATACCCCAGTTAAATAGCAATAAACTAAGAAACACCAACACCCTATAGAACAGTACGTCAACGTGTCTGACATGACACTTGTTAGACACGTCTTTGACACATGTCTGACACCCATCAACCATATCACAATTAAAATTATTTCTTTTAGACCCAAACACCTCTTCAATACAACTTGGACAAATTTCTAACATGGCTTGAGGAAGTGTAAACTAATACCCATTGTTGGGGTTAAAGACTTTCGAGACACTCTTATCATACAAAAATCAACTTGTATTATAAGTAATGTGAGACTCAAAACATTTTATAGTCAACCTCATTTTCATAGAACTTAATTACTTCTTGTAACTATTAAGAGAAGAGATATGGTTTTCGGTATTTCATCTTAGAGTCGTCATTATATGAAAATTATAAAGCTTGACAACTATATTTTAGAATATGAATTATATAAATATAAATTTTAATTAAGATTTGTCATGTTAATTATATGTATGTATATATAGAGGTGCTCCCGCGTCCTACATTTTGGACATTAGCCATGTCCTGTGGTATGTGTCAAAGTTGATGTTTCATAGGTGATAAGCCAAAGAAGGTGAGTCTTAGTAGAGAATGAAAGAATGGGTATCACTTCACAACAGCTGAGAAGGAAAATTACCCTTACAATTAAATACAGTTTTCTATTACAATACAACTGTCCCTTTGTCCTATATCTTCCTCGTATTTATACTCAAATTCTAATCAACTAATAGCTATCTTGTTCCTTCTAGTGTCGTATACATTTATAACAGCCTCTTCCTGCTCCCAAACAAAGTCATTTAAAATCATATTACTTCTGTGTTGAAATCCCCTTTAGCCCGGCAGCATTGCGCATTGCTAGAAGCTACGTCACTAAGCATTCATACTGAATCCCTAATGAAGGTAAATTGAAGAGCCCAAACTCTTTGACTATGGTGCACTTGTAAGAGTTTGTTTACTGCCTATCTAGATTTATATTAAAATAACATAAGCACTTGTATAAGTATGTGAAAAAGGTTACAAAATCAGCTTATAACATGTTTATAAGCTATTTTTTCAACTTACTTCAATAAGTTCTTCAAGATTAGCTTAAGAAAACGGCTTACAACTTGTATGAAAACAATTTGACCCTATTTCCTCTTTACAGAATTAACTTATACACAAGTACTTACATGATAAGTTGTTTACACCAAACAGCTCAACATCTGCTTGACAAAGCTATTTACCTAAAGGACAAAACTTAGATGTAGTACTATAAGTATGGTTAGTGTCTTTCTCCAGTTAAATTTGGAGTGCCACCTCGGTACAGAATCCTTTATTTCGTGGATTACCAAGGAAAAACTCAAATTTAATATCCTTTATTACGTGGATAACCAAAGCGAAACTGCAATTCTAATTCTAATCGGAGAACAATAGTAGTAATATTGTATCTAAGTTTGTCATTTACCTAAACAACACCCACCTCTAATTTAGATAAGCACACAATTGGCTTTGCTAATAACTTGTGACCTTCGTTCTAGCACCACTAAGTCACATACAAACAGCATAATTGCAAGAAGATTTACCAATAGCCTTGCAAAATCAGAACAGAAATGAAAATTAAATATATATATATATATATATATATATATATATATGCCTCCACAACACACACGCATGTAACCTAGGAAAAACTTTTCAAACACAGACATTCAATCAAACTGATAACTCCATTTTCTATATCATAATACGACTGCACCAAAAATCTACAAGGTTCATAATGCAGGAAGAACTAAAACCATGGGAACAGGGATCCAAAAATCTCAGCGCCATCGACATCCCTAGAATATGACAAGCAACGAAAACAGAGTGTAAATCAAGAAAGACGCGTACGCAATCAGTCCTCGATGTTCATCACCGCCATCAGCGAGCGAAACGACGAGACCCGTGGAAGCCTTCATGGCCCACAGCACGAAAATGGCAGCGACTGAAAGGCGAATGACCCCGTCGATTGGTAAGAAGAGCGAGAGAGCGGAGAAAATAACCACCGGCAACATGCAGTAACCGACGACACTGGTGCAGGTGTGCAGGTCAAGGTTACCGGTTCGACCGGCTAGCATATTGAACACGAAGTAAAGGAAAATGGAAGAGACCACGATCCAGCCAAGGATCACGCCGAATTGGATCTTTCCTGCGAGCAATTGGAAGAGGCAAAAGGCCATGTAAAGGAGGATTGGGCCTGATAGATCCGAGTCTTTGTGGACCGTGTGGTTGACGCGAAAGGGGTTCAGAACGGATCTGATTTTGCTCCAGATTTGGTCCGGGTGGATCCCGAGCTCGTCGAGAAGGGGCTCCTCGTCGTCGAAGTTGGCGGAACCGCCGCCGCCCATGGAGGGGCCCGTGTAGATTGGTCCCGAGGAGGTGGACGTCGTGGCGGAGCCTATGTCGAAGGACATGAATGGAATGCCGGAGTTCGGCTGGAACGGCGGCGTGGGCATGCGGCGCTGCTGGATATTTGGTGCCGCGCCGCCGGGGTTTCCGGCGGAGGGGAAAGCCACCGGCGGGACTTTGAACTCCTTATTGGCCATGGGATTGAGATCTGGTTGAAGGAAAATAATTTCGCGGTGGAATTAGGGTTTTGAGAAGGTTCGATCTACGAATTTGGGGTTTGTCGTTGTTCTATGAGTGCAGGAAGCGACCACGGCGATATTGGAACCTTTTTCGTGGCTTCGTTCGATTCTGTGACCTTTACTTAATGGAATGTTTAACTTCATATACAAGAAAAATGTTCCAATTATTAACAAATATTATTTTATTTTAAATTTAATTTCAGTATGAAAAGGCGTCGGTAATAACCTTTTCATTAGTTAAACTTAAGTAAACATTACAAATTATCCGTAGATATCTTTAAATAACAAGTGAAAATTATATAACTTATTATTTTAGTAGGTTTTACTTAATAATAAATAATGTTAAAACTAAAAAAATATGTACCTACCAAATTTTAAATCCTATTTAATGTAAAACTTACAAATATATTTTTAAACATATAATTTTATGAGACTAAACATGCATGAATCTATTATGCAGAAGGAGATATGCTCCTAAGTTATTATTTTCATGTGTACAACCATAAATTTTCATAAATACAGAGGTTCGAAGTAGACTATGTATTATGTATAATTGATTATGTCATTAATTTTATTTATATAATCATAAATATTTATAAATAGAGATGCATAATCCAGTATACATCTAGACATGACATGGTTGTAAACCTATATTTATGATTAATTCAATTTTATTATTTAATGTACTTAATTTATAATTACAATAATAGAAAATTTGATTAAAAATGAAATTACAAAACTATAACTTTTATTATAAGATTGTAATATATTTTTTATATTACAAATTAATTATATTTTATAATTACATACAAATAAATTCTATTTCATGAGAGCACATATACTAAAGTATTATTGTATTTCATTGCTGATTCAAATTTAATCACTTTGTTTAATTTGATATTAGTGATATTTTTAAATTTTTAATCACTCTGCTTAATTTGGTATAAGTATTTTTATTTTTTTTCCCTTGTAAAATAAATATTAATAAATAAACTAAAGTTATAGAGAAATATAAAATTATATTAAAAAGTTTAATTCTGCTTTAAATTAGTGTATTTTCCTGAAATGTTATTGATAAAAGAATTAAAATTTTTTCCATTTTATAAATTAATTACTTTTTATTTAACCATTTTTAATTGTTAATTAATAACCATTTTTATTCAAATTAAACTAAGGATATTTTTTTAGTTTATTATATTACCTAATTATCATTTTTCTATCATACTAATCAAAAATTCTATAAACTTTCTACTCATTTTCAGTCAATTTTTACTTAATCTAAACAGTTTTTCTTAATCTAAATAATCACAAAATTCATTGTTTTAAGCTTCTTTCGTTCCTTTTCATCCACGTCTCAATTTGAACACCATATGTAAAACTAGTTAACTATGTAACACACACTAACACGGATATTTATATAACACATACATGGATATAAAGATACGTATAATATTTAAAATATATGACACAAAGATACGGATTTATATATTATATAATTATGAATTATATAAATTGATAATAAAGATTTATGTGCACAAGTATGTTTCAAAAAACATTTGGACCAGAAAGATGTTTTTTATAGCTGGTTCAAAGAGATTTGTTCCTTATTTTCCTAATCATAATAAAAATTTATATAATAAGTTTAAGTTTTAAAAAAAAATTAATGTATTTATCTTGTTTAATTTTGTGTTAGAACTATGCTATAATTATCAGATATCCAACAAATACTTTTTGAATTTGACACTTCACCGACACGTGTCATACGATGGTCGTACGAGTGTCGATGTCCGATACGTGTATCCGACATAAATACACTATTTAAAAGGAGTGTCCGAACATCATAGCTTGTGTCAACAATGAAGAGGTAAGAGAAGATAGTGGGTGCGAAAAAAATAAAAGACAAAATAAAAATTAACTGAAAAAAACAACTTCAATAAATAATTGATACCTAAAATCTTAATAACCAATTAAATATCAATTTAAAAAACATTTATCAATAATAAAAAATAATTTAGATATCAATAATTTATTTATTCTTTAAATAATATTTAATTTAATAAATATAAAACTATTTATTTTTTATTTTAAAAATTATTTTTTATTTGATCAATTTTTTAATAGTTGTTCCTGCAAGACTAGAACTTCACAGTGGGTGCCAAAATGTTCCTGCAAGACTAGAACTCTGCAGAACACTTCCTCTTGTTGCAATCTTCTCGTCTTTCCGGTCTCACGGTTACGCTTCTTTCGACTGAATCTCTGATTTGGACACGATGGGAATACCTGCGAAGACACTCTGACGATCAAGTCAGTCCGAGAGCTAAGTACCGAGGAGTAGGAAGTGAATAGTTACCTCGCGTGTTGTTCCTTTTCCTCTATTTACACTACTATGGATGAGCCTGACTATTGTGGGTCTGCACTTGAGTCCAGTTGGAGGCCCAATTGCACCTAAATCATACTTTACACTTAACTTGGTTTGTTCTCATCTAATTACGTGTTTGACTGTTAACCTTGTTGACTAGTCGGCTTGTCGGTCATTCGGTAGTATAATAGTAGTTAGTCACCGTTATCAAACCATTCTCTCTATTATTTTTTTGACAGAAAATCTCATTACGCAACTACTATGCAACATCAAATGTCAAGTATCATGCAATTGTGGAAAGCTTCAATCTCGTTGGAAAAGAAAGCATCTATCAAACAATGTGAGAAGGAAAAGACTTTTTGACATTATATACAATAAAAACATACATTTAACATCATATTATAATAATATAATAATATTTTAAATTAAAAAATAAATTAAATATAATTGCAATATTATTTTATTAGTTTGTGAATTTATTATTGTTTGTGATGTTAAGATATCACCATTCATGTGAAAAACTTACATATGTCTTGAGCTATTTCAAAAATACTATTTTATCTATTGAAATGAATGCGAGCTTATGAAGAAATAGGGCCCAAAGTGAAGAAATAGAGTTAAATGAATGAAAACAAATGTATAGAGAAATTGAGAGTCCCAATTGAACCCTGAAAAGCGAAAGTGAAGAACCAAGAAAATGTGTAGACATTGACTTTACCTGGCCAAAGCCACATTGAGAAACCAAGAACGAAGGCATCAAGAAATAATATATTAAAAAATATTTTAAAATATTAGTCTATTAAAATGTGAAAAATTAATTTATTCATTGATATATAGGTTACAAACCACAAACATAGATATATTAATTTTTAATGTTATATTTATTTTTAGAAATTATAAAATTTTGGATGGTTTATTAGGATCCCAAGAAAAAAAAGGAACACCCCTAAATATAAGATTTTTTTGTGAATACTAAACATTGGTTAGACTATTTGGAGACCTCTTTAATAAATGATAAATTTGATAAAAGATCAAATTATTTCAAAAGTAACTTGAGTATATTTTTAATAAAAATAAAAGTGTGGATGAAACTATTCAGTGATAATTTTTTATTGAAAAGTTTATGAAATTTTAGTAAAAACAATAAAATATCATTGTTTTAGGCTTGAATACGCTTTTAACTAATGTAAAATTAGCGAGTTTTGACTTTAGTTCTCATAAAAAAAGCATCTTTATTTTTCGTCTCATAAAGTTTGAAATCCCTTTTTTTATTCCTTAAAAAGTTTGAGTTTTAGTTTTTATCTTTATTTTAAAAAGAATAAAGAATCATACATTCTAAATTTAATATATTTTTCATCTATATAAAATTAGTGAGTTTTAATTTCGTCTTTTTAAAAAAATATGTTTTTTATCCCTATAAATTTTGAAATTAATCCTTTTAGTTCTTATAAAATATGCCAGTTTTAGTTTTAGTCCTTACAAAAATTTCATCCCTTCAAATTTTAAATAACATTTAGTCTATAATAATAAATTTAATTTATTTTACCAGTTTTTGTACAGGTAACAAATAAGGACATTGTATTATAACATTAGTATATCTCATAGTTATTTAATTTTTTTATTCAATATAAGAGCAGTTAATTATATTCCTATAATACTAAAAATGAGAAGTGATTATTTTCAAATTTTAAAGAATATACAAAAACATTAAACAAACATTTTTAGAAAACCAAAATAAAAACTTAATCATTTTAGATGAACCAACTAAAAACATATTTAAGATTATATTTATAAAATAGGTAGAAAAAAAAGGAAAGTGTAACTTTTAATATGAAAAATATAATATTCAATATTTATTTAATTTTTTAGATTTTTTTAACTTTATAACCTAAGAAGTTCTTTCTTTCAACCGATTGAGATCACAACATCACTTTTATTACGTATTAGTCATGCCTTCCTAGTTATGGTTGATGATCCAAATATATCCATGGCAATATTTCTTCAAAATTATTAACCAAAGTGATTCTTTCAACTACCATCTTGCCATTTCATTGAGAGCATCTAGCATAATTTTCTCTCACGAATATCACTGTTTACAAGAAGGATTGGAGGAGAAACTAGTAAGCCACATAGAATCACTAACAACCGCTTCATCGTTATCGTTCTGATGCCAGGTCCACTGTGCATGAGATGCATTCACTATTTCCAGTGTACCATGTCCAAAGCTAGCCTCCCTGAACATTGATATATCTGGCTTAGGATCTATGTACCTGTTCATGCAAACACAGTTAATATTCATTGTAAATGTATAAAGATCATGAATTTACACTGCATAATTTTGGTGAAACATTCCAAGTGCTCGAAACAATGCTCAGAAGAAGAAGAAAAGGTCAAACGTGAATTACTTGGAAGCAAGGCCTTCACGGTTACCCCCGTCTCCGATTGTGATATGCACTGGACCACAATTATCAGCTTTGTCTTTATAAACCCTTGTCTGACAAAACAAACAAATGGGTAAGTAAAACATGAGAAACAAAACAGATGAAATAGAAACAATGATTAATGATGTGTTATACTCACAAAGCGTTCATAAGCATGAACATGGCCTGCAAAAACAACATCAACCCGGGCTTGGAAGAGCAAGTCTTCCATGGAAGCTTTCATTCCAGTGGATTCAAACTCACCCTGATGAGCAGTGTTGGAGCTGTACCAAGGGGCGTGAATGAGCACCACAACCCAGGGAGTGTTTGTCCTGTTAACCTTTTGCAAGTCAGTTTTAAGCCAATTGAATTGCGGAGAAGAGGAGTCAAACGGGGCGTAGGAGCCAAGCATGATGACGTGAACGCCAGCCACATCGAAAGAATAGTAAAGGTTAGAGGTTGATCCACTTTCTTCGAAGGGCATGTGCCATCTGGCGTTGTATGCTGTGAATGGCGTTCCGTGAATGAGAGGAAGCTTCTCCACTTCGTGGTTGCCTTGGGTGACCATCCAAGGACGCTGGCTGGCTAATGGTTCTACCAATCGACCAAAGGAGTCCCACAGATTTTGAATAAAGTCTGCGTAGGCTAGGTCACCGGGTAGAATCAACATGTCGTAGTTTGACTTAGCCACATGGTCCAATGTCGACTTCGTCCAATCCGTTTGTCCAAGATCTCCTGCGACATCATTTGAAAACATATACACATGTTGTAAAGAGAATCTTCATTCACTAGGTTTCAGTATAGGATATGAGGACATACCAACTACTGCAAACTTGATGGGAAATTGAGAAGGTGGAGTCTTGAAGTTGTATGTTTGAGAAAAAGGTGGGTCACCCAAATTGTAGTTGTAGACAGTGTTGGGGTTGAGGGGACCGATTACGACCTCATGAATTGAACCGGAGTTGTACAACAGAAAACGGTAGGAAGAGGTAGTCCCGGTGGCAGATGATGCATTTGCTGAAGGAGATGGACCATACGAGACTTTTGCTGAAGCTGGGCTATCTGTGATCCACGATATCCTCATCATGTTTTGCCCAACTGCAGATATGTGTACCTGAAAGAGAAAGATCCACCCTTTGTCAACATATATTAATTACAGAAACACTTGTTTGGGGCAACTTATTAGAATAATGTATAAGAGAATAACCTATGCAAACACTTTCATGAAAAAAGTTTCTCTTAGATAAACTAATTTATAAATACTTGTCTAAGAGAATTTACAAAAAGGAAAAGTACTACCTGGATAAAATTACATAAATATCTATGTATATGTTATTAAAATTACCGAAAATTCCGTATAAGAATTAAATATTTAGAGAAGTAATTATTTAGTTTTGTATTGAATTTAAAAAAAATCAATATTAATAGCTATTTATTTATAAATAAAATACAGATTAAGTAAGTGTAAATATAAAAATAAATTTTATATTTAGAAATATTCTAAGTCAATTTTCAATTTTTTTATTTATACAGTTTTCAAAAAAAAAATCATACAAATAATAATTATGGTAAAAACAATAGGGGTAAAAAATAGTGAGGATGGTGTTCTTTATAAAAAAAATGTTTTTATAAATTATTACTTTTATTTGAATAATTATTACATTTATGAATAGTTTAATTATTATATTTATAAATATTATAGTTATTATATTTATTATTCAGAAATCAATAACTAAAATTATATAAAACACTTTCCACTATTTTTAACTTTTTTCTTTTTTTTCCTATGAAATTTCCAAACCAAAATTACAAAAATAAAATTATTTTAAAAAAATAAATGTTAATTTTTGTAACAATTTTTTTTTACATATTTTCTAAATAATTATTTCTTAAAATATATATTTTTGAAAATAATTATTTCTTTATATAATTATTTTTTAAATTATTATATTGTACAAAAAATATTTTCCAAACCAAATTTTTTAAAATAATTACTTTTCAAAAACCTAAAATTATAAATTCACTTTCCTTCATTTTTTAAATAAAAAATTAAAATTAAATTCAAAATTTGGGTTTTTTTTTTTTAAGGAATTACTCTTCTTTATTAAAGTAAATAACAGTGCTGTGTAATTGTTTAAAAGAATATCCTATTTCTGTAAAAAAAAAAAAAAAACTTTATTATTTTGGAAAAAAAAATCTATTGATGCAACATGGTGAGACCGTATCCATGTTAACAAACTTTTTAGAACACCAAAACATTAGGTTCAGGAAGAAACGTTTCAGCAAGACACACGCAACCAATTCCAGTGTTTGGTTACCATATCGCGGTTTGGTACCAGATTAAGCCAATTCCTTCATTCTGGTAACCAAACATGTTGTTTTCTTCCCCTAACTATACATGCATCGACACAGATAGGAAAAACACATAATAAATGGTGTAATCCAAAATGGGTAAAAAAAAATGTTACAAAAATAGATAAAACCATGAGTCAAAAACAGGACTTAAAAAAAATTATGAAAAAATTAATGAGTCAAAAACAGGACTTAAAAAAAATTGTGAAAAAATTATAATACTCATGTAAAGCTTCAATTCTATGAAATTTTCACTAAATTATGTCCTGCGTACAGAATTTCTTTTTATCAAATTTGTTAAATTAATAATTAATTAATTATTCTAATTTAAAACAAACAAGCAAATTAAAAAAAAAATCAACAAAACTGAATTCCTGAAACAGTATCACAACTTCTTCACAAATTCTTAGGTTATGATGCAATAATGATTTGTCAGTTAAAAACATAAGACCGTAAAATGCTTCATGGATAATGAAACAATCGCACACTCAATTAATCGGATGAGAAATCTGAACCTCAAACATGTTTATCAATAAGATGTTGATACTGCACGTTCGCTGGCTCCAGTGTTCAGGAACAATAAATGCCCAATGAATGTGAATAATTTCAAAATGCAAGCAATTACTCTATTGAATATCCACCAAATCATTAAAAAACTTGAGCGTCTTGAACCGTTTTCGTTTCTCACTTTGCTCACTGGAATGCAGATAAATTATCGATGCAGAAAATTAAAATTTGAATTTGCATAAATGTTGTACTTAATTGTTACCTGTTGTGGCGACTGGGAGTTCTGACCGGAGTTCGGAATAACGAGGTTTTTACGAGGTGGTGGTCGATTGTAACCATAAACGACATCGATTTGGAAGATTCCGACGATTAGCAGGAACCCTAGCATGCACATCCTTTGCACCAACATCGTTTTGAAATTTCGGTGCCAATAATGAATGTTGTTGTAACCAGAACGAAAGAAAAGTTGAAATTGAAGAAAGAGGAGGTAGTAGATTAAAATCAGAAAATACTGTTTATATATTTATTGCAGATTCTACCTCCCCCAACTATGGATTTGGTTGTGTGTTGAGTTCTTTATAGCGTTCACACTTCAAAATTTCCATAACGTAACTGATCCGTGTGTGTACGTGTCTTCGAACTCCAGCTGTACGCACAGGATTATGAATCTGGCCAAAGTTTAATTTGGATTATGGATATTCCAATCTTCCCATTTTGAAAAAAATATTTAATAACTTGTTGCAGTTAAGGAACAGAATCAATGATGAAAAAAGAGAAATTAGATTTTGTTGTTTGTTTTTTCCTTACCCAGTTATTAAAAACCTAAAAAAAATCCTTTTTTTATCGTTTTAGCCTGAGTTATACATTTCTGGTGAGTTTTAAGAAAAGGAAAGAAAACAATTCAAACAATTGGAAAAAATAATAAAAAATGGACAGCTTCAAATCAGGAATATGTACAGAGGAAAATTAATTTCAATAATAATAATAATAGTTAACGTATTTGGAGGAGCGAAATTAATAATATAATAAAATAATTAATGCATTAAATGATAAATTTACTAAAGTATTTTCTTCTCAAATTACATAAATTATTTATTTATAGACAAAAATGTCAGTTTTGAAAAATATATCAAAAGAAACTGACAATACATGTGGTTTTTTATCTTTAAAAAAAATAGAGGCGGTGATAACAAAGATTACTGATTTTGAGTCATTGACTGCAGATTTTTCTGTCTCTAATTATAAAAATGATTTGCTATTAAAGAAACTCTTCTTAAAGAATATCTATAAAAATGTATTTTTTTAATAATGGCATTTGAGCGTAACAAATCAAATGTTTAATTGTGACAAACCAAAAATGGAAATAACTAGTAATTGAATCGTAAGTAAAATCCTAAAACAAAAGTGGCTAAATTAGTAGGTTGAACGATCCATGAAAACTTACAAAAGAGCATTCTGTGAGAAAGAAATTTTATCACAACGATAGCAATATGTTTTGCTTTCATAGGAGTTGCGATTTAGTTTTCCTTAGTTTGGGCGAAGTTTATGACTGGAACTACGTGAAGGACATGCAAATGCTAATTAAGTGTTAATCATGGTTAATGCCTTAACGGTTATGAATGCAGTCAAAAGTCAAAACAAGTTGTTCCCCTTAATTTAGAACATTGATAACTTGATTTCTTAATTTTTCCTTTTACGTGTAAATGTTTTTTTAATATGATGACAGAATGAAAATATTTATAAGTATAAATTATAGGTAATTTTTCGGAGATTATGACCAATAAATATTAATATTTGATCCATTGAGAATATTCAATGAAGAACATTATAAAGTCTTGAAATTATATATATATATATATATATTTTTTTAACACTTTGAAACTTAGTCTAGAAAGTTAAAATACTATTTTTAAGGTATCTTTAAAACATTAATTAATTATACATTATTTCTTTATGAATAAGTTTTCATCTCATATTCTATATAAAGAGAACTTGTGAGAAAGAAATGCAAGCAATATAAAAGAGCGACATAAAGAGAAATAAGTGAATAGATATCCACCATGGTGTGATATTAGAAATCCTAGTGAGATGCTAGAAAGACTTTGTATTTCATCATTGTTAGGTGACATTGTTAGGTGAGACTGAGTGAGAAAAACAAATATTGTAATCTTACTTTCATATTGTTTTATTTTCTATTATTTGCTTATTGTTTCTGCAAGTGCCAATTTTGTATTTACACCAAAGAGAAATAATTAGTTCTGATTTTCCCAATATAAATATACCATCTTGAAATCTAAAATAATTAAATAAAAATAAGTGATAATTTGGCAATTATATGAGTTAATTAAATGAGTTAATTTTGTTTCATACACAAAACACCCTTGACATGTTGAGAAAAGAGAATTACAAAAGATAATAGCATTAAAAAAAGTTTAACACCCAAAAATAAAAATACTGTCAACTTATCTTATCTGTAAACAATTAGAAATTCCCAAAATAATAAAAATTATATATATATATATGTATATATATTTCAAAGGAAAAAAAAATCATCTCTTCATATTCTTTTAGTTATTTTTTAGATATACAATTATATATGCTTGTCTACCTAAATCATACATACAAAGATAAGTTATCTAAAAACATGTTATTATAATAAAACAGTTCTATTTCAATTCATCTCCATAAGAAATTCATAAGTCAACTTAAATTTTTCTCATTTCATCAATATATGATGCATATACTAAAATATGTATTGATGTTTTCCGTAGAATTGTATTAAGTATCTCCTATCAAACATTAACATATTTTTCATATATAAATAAATAAAAGCATATATGATTTCCATATGTATATGGTAAGTTTAAAAAATTCAAAATCTTGAACTCTTCGAATGTTAGAGGATCAATTATTTACCTTCTTATATCACCTTATGTCTTAGTTATATAGATCATTAGTGAAGTTATAGGGATCTTTATTATTGATTATAATATTTAATACACAAATTCAACCAACGATTCACATATGTTTTTAGATTAGGGACATCAATCTCATATATTTCATGTATCACAAAAGACTTCATATATATTTTATTCATATATATTCTAACTCAACTTGTATATTTCAAAATACTATATCATCATTAGCATAAATGTAAAAAATAATTTTTACAATATGTTGGATATGTTTGAAATCTAATAAAAGTCATAATTAAATAAAACTTAAAGTTTTTAATTGATGAAGGAAATCATAATTTTGAAATTCCTCCCATTTTTATCATTTATTTACTCATTATTTTTATTATTTTATTAGAAAAACAATTATGATTTATCTTAAATAAAATCAATCAAGGGTGTTACACTTTTATTTGTGAGTGTATTTTCGCTAAAGAAATTATTTTCTACTATGTAATTCCCAAAAGTTCATGCTTTATCTTCATTTAAATGAAAATTTTGTCGCTTGATAAATAATTTTGTTGTTAAAGCAAAAATTGGCCAAAAATTCAAACTCTCAGTCTTAATTTCACGTTATAGTAAAGATCAAAATGGTGACTTTTTTTTAATGTTGACACTCATATTATTCACCTATTATTCTAAATAACTTAAAACCCAATTACAAAAAAAATTATTCCAATTTTCAAATATACAACCAAAAAGAGAAAGAAAGACTCACTTAAAGACACGTTTCAACTCAATATATTAACCTGCAGAAGTTTTCATTATATCGACACTCCAATAATATTAACAAGTTCAAACCACTCCAATTCAACTATTTCCTACTTGAAAACACAATTTTAGCCCTTTATATTTACGATAAATAAATTATTTCAAATAATTAAAAAAAAGTTCTTTATAAAACATGTATTAGATAGTTTTAACAGTTCAATGACGAAATTATAAGTATTATATATTGTAACTAAAGTATTTGCAATTGTTTGTTCGAAAATTTGTAATATTTGTTTTATAAAATCATGTTAAAATTGTTTTTTTTATTATTATAAATAACAAATATATTTACTTAACTTAATATCTTATTAGATTCTAAGATCATTATATCTTAAGGAGTGATAAAGGTGAACATGGGTATGAACTGAAGAGAGACTAGAAATTTATGTATAGGTTAGGTCCTGAACAAAATTTACAGAGAAATAAATGTCCACTAAAACATATCACAACACAAAAAAACTGAAAAAAAAAATGATGTTGTTAACACTAAATCGTGTTCATTAAGTCTTTATTATTAAAAAAAATAAAAATAAAACATGGATAAGAATGAATTATATGGACATAAATTAAGAAAAAAAAATAAAAATTGCATAGATCGAACGGTCACAACTAAAACTATAAATAATTAGCGGAAACACAGGCACGTGAGTGCCTGTATATCCGCATTTTTCATTTTTACTATTTATATATTCATATAATTTTAATAAATATTAAATTATATGAGAAGTTATCACTACAAAAAAAAAATCAGTATTATCTACGGATTTTTACCCACGGATCTACGTCCGTAGGTAAATTCAGCATTACCTACGGATATTACCTACGAACAACATTACTTACGGACATTACCAACAAATTCTGAATCCGTAGGTAAATTCAGGATTACCTACCAACTATTATCATAATAATTATATATATAATATTAAAAATATTAACATAATATGAAAAATTATAAAATAATAATTCATATTCATAAATAATAATAATAATAATAAGTAATTTATACATATTATTAATATTAATATAACAATTTAAATAATATAATTATTATTATATTAATAATATAAATAATATTAATAATAATAATAATAATAATGATATTAGTA
>Ga0123342_1004409_pt1 | contig 21512 bp, 15 predicted proteins | sample Turbeawhitnodule_FD_89960 | JGI IMG/M metagenome (GOLD analysis project Ga0123342, IMG submission 89960) | Root nodule microbial communities of legume samples collected from Mexico - Turtle bean Mexico white nodule | ecosystem: Host-associated > Plants > Roots > Nodule | place: Mexico: Nepantla...
AACAGTTTCCACTTTCCATAATTCTTTTTATTTTGCAGAAGATTTGCTTCCAATTTTGTTGCTGAGATATTGTAGATTTTATTTTCTCTTTCTTCTTCTCAGAATTTGTTTCTTGTTTTGGTTCAAGAAGCAACTTGCACTTTTGCAAATTTGGCCCATTCACAAAGGTAGATGCTTCCTCCGGATAATTTACTCTAAAAACACAAAATTAACAATAATAATAGTTAAGGCCCGAATAAACCCAATTGTAAGAATATTAATTAAAACAATGAATTTATTTATTATTATAGTCCAATAATCTATGAATAAAGCTAGTGAGTGTGAATAAATATATGCTCATCAGTAGTCAACTCTCACTATAATGCGATGATTTTGAAAATACATGTGCATATGTCATGTGGTAATTACTAAAGCCAAGGAGACCTTCTCAATCATCTGGTACCGGACCTTAGCACCATTAAGTACTCGACTAACGAAGTAAACTGGTCGTTCTTTTGCTTCCACTTCTTGAACTAACACTATGCTGATTGCATCCTCTGACACAACGAGATAAACAATTATAGGTTCCTTGGCGTTCGGCTTTTGAATGACTGAGGGTGAGGCCAAGAAAGTTTTAAATCTAAGGAATATTCCTTCACATTTATTCGTTCATCGAAATTTAAAAGCTTTTTTTAATAGCTGTATGATGGGCTTAGTCTTTTTTTCAAGTTTTGGCACAAACCTAGAATGTGTTGTAAGTCGTTCGGTCACCCTCTGGATTTATTTGACATTCTCAGGGTTTGCTTTTATGCCTCGATGAGTGAGCATAAAACCTAAGAACTTCCCTCCTTCCACTTTGAACGCAGACTTGTCGGGATTAAGTCTCATACCATGGTCACAAAGAGCTTGTAAGACTTCTTGCAAGTATTTGATGTGCTGTTGGCAAGTCACACTTGACGACAAAGTCGTCCACATAAACTTCGACACATCGGCCAAGCATGTCCTTGAAGATGTAATCCATCAGTCTTTGATAGGTGGCTTCGACATTTTTTAGGCCGAATGACATGACCTCATAATAAAAATTGTTGGAGTCAGTCATAAAATATGTTCTTTCTTTGTCTCTTAGATGCATTTGAATTTGATTATATCACAAGTATGCATCTAAGAAACTTAGAATAGGGTGATCGGTTGCTCCGTCGACGAGCCAATCAATACTCGACAGGGGATAAGAGTCTTTAGGGCATGCTTTGTTAAGATCGGTGTAATCTACACACATCCTCTACTTGCCATTCAATTTTTTAACCATGACAATGTTGACCGACCACGTAGTATAGTGTGCTTTAATGATGAAGCCAACTTTCGTTAATTTCACAGTTTTTTCTCGTGCGATATTACACTTCTCTTTGCCCATTTTTATTTTATTCTGGGCTACTGATCTGGCCTCTTTGTAAATGGAGAGGTGGTGTTTAATGATATTCAGACTCACCACGGGAATATCAACAACTGTCCATGTAAACAAGTTAGTATTATCAATCAAAGTTTGACTTACCAGTTTGCTATCGTCCAGTTTCAAAGACGTTCCAATGTGTGTTTTGTGGTCTTCATCTTGAAGGGGCAAAGAACAAAGATCATCGCCTGACTCTATACGAGCTTCGTCAAGTCGAAGGTCTAAATCAACAAGTGCGACCATATGTTCTTTTATTCCTTTGTCATGAGAATGCCTTTTAGTCGACCGTCTCGTTCTTTCACGAGACTGGCCGTGTGGTGATGTTTTGTATAATCGTTTGGTAGGTTCAACCATAAGACTTGTGACATAGCATTCGCGTGCCATTTTTTGATCTACATGGACCGTGACGATATCTCCAATCGTAGATGGAAACTTCATAGCTAGGTGACGGGTGGACATTATCGCCTTTAAATGATTTATGAACGACCGTTCGAGCAGTATATTATATGAGGTATTTGCATTAACCAACAAATACCTGATTTTTATGGTTTTACTTAGACACCCTGCATGGCTAGCCCCGCGATCCGCTGGTAAAAGACGTGGGGGTGGGCTCACCTTTTCAACCCGCTGACCTGCTTTAGGCTGCCCCGCATAACCTACAACTTGTGCCGGCCAACAATGGGCGAGGGCAGGCTGGCCCGCTAGCCCGTAAAAAAAATTGTGTTGACTTGGCAATGGAGTGGCAACCTTGACTGAAAGAAAAATAGGTTTCATTCATTCCAAAACGTAACGCTATTCCAAAACGGAACGCTATTCCAAAACACACACACGACACACTCTACTTTAGGTTTTTGTTTCTTCCTTTCCATTCCATTCCTTTGCAGCGCCGTCGCTCGCTCCGCCTGCAATGCACCCACGATGCACGCTGCGCTGCTGCCGCTTTCCTGTTGCGCTTCTGCCTCCACTCCTCCTCCACCACGCATGGTAGGTTTTTTTTTATCTGCATATGATTCATGAAATTTGGGCGTTTTTTATCTGCATGTAAATTAGGGATTGTGTTTATTTGGTTTGAAATTTTGATATAAATTGGGGATTTGTGTTTATCTGCATATAAGTTAGGGATTGTGCATTTTTATATTATATGTTTATTCCATATAAGCATAGTTGAACCTGTTATACCAATCATAGGACTAGAAAAAAGAGGTACATGTGAGGGAAGTGGTGAGTGAGACAACCATTCATAAATTATAAATTAGATTATAGATTATTTTTATATTATAGAATTATTTTTATATTATATGTTTATTCTATATTTTCCAACTGGATCTCAATTTGCAAATTGGATTGTAATGGATGAGGAATATGACATGCCTCTTTGTGAGTTTGAAATGGAGGAAGATGATGATACTGAGAAACAACTTGAAACTGTTGAACCTAGAAAAAAGAAAAGGGATAAGACTAGCACATCTGATTGTTGGAGGTATTTTACTAAGATTGTGGAGGGAAAGGATGGAAAAGAAAGGGCAAAATGCAATAGTTGCAACAAAATATATGTAACTGGTGGAAGAAAATATGGGATTTCTCATTTAAATCATCATGTTATGAAATGTGTTAAAAGAAAATTTGAAGATGTGGGTAAAATGATTTTAGATATGCAGGGAAAGTTGAAGGCACAAAAAAAAAAAATATCAAGTTCAACATCGGGAATTGTTGTCTAGTCTAATTATTAGGAACAATTTGCCTTACAAATTTGTTGAGTATCCCGAACTTAGGACTTGGATAAACTACTTGGGTCTTGATGCAATTATGATTTCTAGAAACACTGTTAAGGCTGATATTGGGAGAATGTATATGAAAGAAAAAATAATGCTTAAGGAATTACTTGCTTCCATTCCTAGTAGGATATGCTTAACTTCTGATTTACATATCATTGACTGCACATTTTGTTGACCTGAATTGGAAGTTAAATAGCAAGCTACTGAACTTTTGTCATATACCTCCCCCTCACACAGTTTTGAGTTGCTTAGAAAATTAATGAATTTTTACAAGATTGGGGACTAGAGAAAAAGGTGTTTTCTATGACTTTGGATAATGTTTCTGCTAATGATGTTCTCCGAAATACTTAAAAAAGTCAACTTCTTTTACAAAATGGTTTGATATTTGGTGGTGAATTCTTTCATGTTCGTTGTTGTGCACACATACTAAATTTAATTGTTCAAGAAGGATTAAAGGTGCTTGGTGATTCTTTGGACCAAATTAGAAATAACATGAAATATGTGAGGCGTTTGGAAAGTAGAATGGTGAAATTTAAACAATGCCTTGAAAGGTTTAGTGATATCGATGCCTCATGTGGGTTGTGTCTTGATGTCCCTACAAAATGGAACTCTAGTTATTTGATGATTAAAAGTGCTCTTAAATATCAACGTGTTTTTGGAAGCTTGCATTTGGTTGATGAATCTTATAAATATTGCCCTATAGAAGAAGAGTGAGAGAGAGTTGGAAAAAATTGCAGGTTCTTGTTACCCTTTTATGACATCATTAACTTGATTTCTGCTACAAGTTATCATACTTCCAACATGTAGTTTTTACAAGTTTGGAAAATTCAGTGTTTGTTGATGGAAAATGTGAAGGAAGAAGATGTACTAATTAAGAACATGGCTAAATTGATGATAGTAAAATTTGAGAAATATTGGGATGAATATAGCATTGTACTTGCATTTGGTGCATTTTAGACCCAATGATGAAGTTAGAAATATTGAGATTTTACTTTGAAAAAATTGATTCACTTACTTTGGAACTAAAATTGGAAAAGATCAAGGAAAAATTATACAAACTTTTTGCTGAATATTCTACCAAAGGTTTGACAACATCATCAAATGTTCACAAGCATTAGCAAGCACAATCTTCATCCTCATCTATGTCTAAACCAAGTCTTTTTTATGTAAGTTACTTACTTTAATAATACTTATTAATGCACTTTAATTCATTTTATTTTTTTTTGCAGTAGTCCATTATACTAACTTTTTACATCATAATAGGAATTAAAAATGCGTAAGTTTCAAGTAGCTAATAAAGCTAGAAGGACACAACTTGACACTTATTTGGATGAACCAACTTTGGATTTTGACTACTTAGAGAAGATGAATGTGTTAGATTGGTGGAAATATAATAGTCAACGTTTTTATCATTTTGCTTTAATGGGTAGAGATTTGTTGAGCATCCCTATAACCACAGTTGCATCAGAATCTGCATTTAGCATTAGTTCTCAAATTCTTAACAAGTATAAGAATCGACTTTTGCCTGAAAATGTGGAAGCAATCATTTGTACTTCTAGTTGGAAGCATGGATTTTCTGAGGGTAATTCAATTATTTTAATTAATTTTATTTTTATTGTATTATTTTTATGAAAAATTAGTTAATTCATTGTCATTGTTTTAATCTATGCAGATGACGAGGAAGATTATAATTATGAAAAATTGGATGAAAGTTCTTCTAAGGTTGCATCCAATATTATTGAAATGGAAGAATATCAATAATGTTTATGTTTAATGTTTAACGTTTTTGAATTAATGTTTAATGTTTTTGAATTAACTATTTTTAATTTTTTGGAAGTGGAAGAATATTGATATTTGATTTTTATCTTAATTAAATTATTGATGTTTGACTATGTTTGAAAAGGAAGAAAAAATATTCATGTTTGATAGTAGAAAATATACAAGTTCAATTTGACAATTTTTCAAGATCAAAAAGTAAAAAACATTTTCATTGAATTTCTATTAAAAAAAACGAATGCGGGTTGACCCTTATGCGGAACGGGACGAAAAATCTAGCCCGTATTCACTATGCGGGGTGGGCCAATCCAACCTGTATTTTGTGGGCCAAGTGTGGGGCGAACCTATGCAGGGCAGACCGACCCGCTACATCATCCCTAGTTTCTGGGATCCTCATTTTCCTGAAGGTCTTCCAGTAAAGGATATCCACCGAGCTACCTTGATCCACCAGGACCTTGGTGATTTCAAACTTGTTAATTTCCACGGTAATTACCATGTGATCATCCTCTACTGGGTCTATTGCAGTGAAATCATTGTTGGTAAAGGTAATCGGGGGCATCCTCGATCGATTCCGAGTGGATGTGGAATGGACCGACTGGATGGCCCGAAGATGCTTCTTTCTAGCCGAATTAGAACATCCACCTCCCGCAAAACCTATGGCTATTATGTTGACTTCTTGTCCAGGCACACCGAGTGATACCGGCTCGACACTAGTGTTAATAACCTCTTGGACCCTATGTTTGGTACGATTGTTCCTCTTAGGACTTTCACTTCGTGGTCGAGTTCTTCTTAGTGGGCTTTCACTTCGTCTCTGTCTCGTCGGACGCTAGTTGTCATCACGTTGATGTGAGTCTCCTCGTCCTGACCGATCATAGTATTCTTTTTGCTCTCTAGGTTGATACCGATCCTTCTGCGGAGATCAATATGTGCTGGTATCGGTCTTGATCAATTTTTGGAAGTGGCCAACTTGAATAAGTTCTTCTATTTTATCTTTCAATGCTTGGCATCTTTCAGTCGTATGGCCGTAGTTGCGATGATACTGAAAATGTTTAGAAGTATTTGCATTCCTTGGTGTCTGCGATTGTTTCAAGGTCGGGATTAACTTAACCTACAATGCCTCGTCCAAAACTCTTCTCTTTGGGACGATTAGAGGTGTGTAATTAAGAAATCGGGGACCCCGATTTTCTCTGAAGCGATCAGACTGACTTGGTAGAGGTCGATTGCCTCTGTCTTTTTTATTTTTCTTTCCCCTTGTTGGCACCTTAAAATTGATGACTCCTATGATAGTCAATATTTTCCTCTATCTGCATGAATTTAGTAGCACGGTTCCTCAATTCGTCCATATTTTTGGCTAGTCTCTTGATTAAGCTTTCGGTGAATCGGCTTGGTTGGATTGTCGAGACAAAGTGATGCATGGCTATCTCGGGCATTAAGTTTTTGATACCCATGCAAACTTTGCTAAATCTATCCATGAATTCTCACATGGACTCTCCTTTTTCTTGTTTCACATTAAGGATGGACATGGATGAAGTGTGATGCGGTTAACTCGTTGCATACTGTGTGATGAAGTTCGTTGTTAGGACTTTGAAGTTCCCCACAGAGTTAGGAGAGAGTCTAGTGAACCAACCGAGCGATCCCTCTTGGAGGGAGGTAGGGAAGATCTTACACCATATTGCCTTGTTGGTTGTGTATAAGGTCATCTGTGTCTTGAAGACAATTAGGTGTTCGTTCAGGTCGGTGGAACCATCATAGAGTTTGATAGTTAATCCTTTCCACTTGTCAGGTAGTGAGTGTTGTGTCGATTATCTCATCTGTGAATGGGTGTCCTCTCGGGTCCTCCTCATCATCCGGGACAGGATTGTTTCTGGAGCTTTGGTGAGTCTGATGAGTTTGAAGGGTGTGAAGGGTTTGGTGAGTTTGAGGAGTTGGATGGGTTTGAGGGGCTGAATGGGTTTGATGGGTTTGAGGGGTTGGTGGTGGTGCTCGGGATTGTTCTTCCCACTCATGCCCATCAAGCCGTTGTTGTAGATATTTATTCTGCTCCTTCAAAAGGGACATCTCCTCCTCATGTCGACGTTGATCCTCCTCATTATGTTGTTGATCCGCAATTCCTTTTTGTTGTAGCTCCTCCATTTGTGCATGGAGGGCCTGAATCATAGCTATTCACTCATCTGCCATACAGTCGTTGTTAACATTATTCCTTGTTGACACCAACATTACCGGTTGTTACTTGTTGCTGAAAATTGAATAGTACCTCGGCCCCACGGTGGGCGCCAATTGTACCTGTATAGGCTGAAGGGCCCAAATAGTATGTGTGATTGGATGTACATTGTTGGCGTGTCGGTGACCTTCAAATTCCTTAAAGTCTCCTTCCTTTAATGTTGATGCTCGGTCAGTCGGGGTACCTGTTAATTGCACTCCGACGCTCAAGTCAGTATTCTAATTTAGGTGTATTCTAGCATAATGTAAAAACTTATCTTACTTCTCCACAGAGCTTTATTTATAGTATTGGCTTATGGATCCTGACCCTCATAGAATACACATTCATTATTAACTGATGCATAGTGATCTCTTAAAATCAGGAACGTGTATCTTTTTAGTTAACTAGTTTTATTTATCACATTAAAGATATTTTCCGTATATTTTGATATATACATGGAATTATTTAACGTTGTCAAATTATTGTTTATTTATTAGGGTTTTTGACCATGATGGAGTTATTTTTTTTGTTTTTTACCAAAATGGGGTCTGTTTTAAAAAAATTACAAATTTAGGCAAGTCGTGTCAATTTGGCACGACTTCATATGCACAAATCGTCCCAATTAGACATGACTCTGCCATGTCATACTGAAGTCGTGCCAACTTGGCACAACTTCTGCCCGGTCATACTGAAGTCGTGTCAACTTGGCACGACTTCTGCCACGTCATAATTTTTTATTTTTTAAAAAATTTTATTGTTTATATATTGGGTAGTAAGTTATGTAATGTTATAATGACATTTAAATAACGACATTTGTGGCCCCAGTATACAGTCTGCACAATATTTTAAATGCTTATGAGGTCCAATTTAATCCAATTCGAAATCAGGATTATTGGTCTACTTACACGGACCAAATTTCTTACCTGACCCCATCATGCATCGACATCAATCAGGAAGACCTATTACTCAACGCATTCGTAACGAAATGAATGATTCAATTTCAAATAAGCCAAAAAAAATGTTCATATTGTAGAACGGAAGGTCACAATAGAAACAATTGTCCACACAAACAAGCTTAATAATAAAATTCAATTCAAGTTTGATTATTAATTTCTTCATTTTTTTATCTATGTATTTATTCTTTCATAACACTCTTAGAACATTCATTTTTTTTATCTATGTATTTATTCATTCAATTCAAACATGATTCATACACGATTATCCAATTTTTTGTTCCTTAAAACTAACACTCTTAGAGAAATTATGTATCAAATTAATTTTTAACATTCATAACTTACAACCCAATATATAAACAATAAAATTAAAAAAAAAAAATTATGACGTGGCAGAACGATTATCCAATTTTTTGTTCCTTAAAACTAACACTCTTAGAGAAATTATGTATCAAATTAATTTTTAACATTACATGACTTACAACCCAATATATAAACAATAAAATTTAAAAAAAAATTATGACGTGGTAGAAGTCGTGCCAAGTTGGTACAACTTCAGTATGACAGGGCAGAAGTCGTGCCAAATTGGCACGACTTCATTATGACATGACATAATCGTGTTTAATTGGGACGATTTTTGCATACGAAGTCGTGCCGAATTGGCACAACTTGCCTAAATTTATAAAAAATTTTAAACGGATCTCATTTTGATGAAAAAAAATAAAAAAAATAACTCCATAATGATAAAAATCCTATTTATTATATATGTTTATTTATATTGATTCGTACCGTCAATCATCAAGATCGAGATAAACTTCTCCGATCTCAATTGGTACACTTTCCAAAACAAATTTATAAAGTTCAAATCCAATAACTTTTTATCCAACTTATAAGTATTTAATAATATTATTACTATATGATAGCCGCATTATCCATATCTATGTGAGAGAAAAAAATCATTAGTTTATGATAGTCACATGTTGAACAATATCATATTCTTGCATTTAATGCAATTAAGAATATCCGGGAATAGTATTTTCTTTTTGGAAAAATTTAAGCAAAATTTATAAATTTGAAAATAAAACTTATTTAATGTTCTAATGAAACATTTCGTTTTTAATCACGTCATCAAGTTTAATTAAAAAATTAAAAATTTAATTTAACCTAAAACTAGTAAAATTTGATATAACGGTTAAAAATACAACTATATATAAAATCAATTCATAATATATAAATAACGACTTAACAAATTAATTTTCTAAAATAAAATTTATATCTATTTAATTATGTGAAATCTTTAAAATAAACCCATTCATATAATTTTTATATATCATACTTTGATAATTGTATCTTAAATAACTCTATTAGTAGTGATAAAAAAAATTATGTAATACATATAAAAAAAGTTATATATATTGTTTTTTCAATAAGTCGAAAATTACTCACAATGTTTAAAAAATCATTACTGATTATATATTTTAGATATTACGTTAACATGAATTAAAATATGAAATATAATTTTATTAGTAAAAAAATGTAATAAAGGAAAATCAAATTTATAAGAGACAAAAAGTTCGATAATTCACTTAATTATGCAGAAAGAGACATTTTTCTTGTACTCATACTTTTCATGCGATCGTCTTTGTCATTCACTCTGATCCTCACTCTTGCATGTACTTTTTTCAAAGAAAAGGATAATCAATAGTCCAATTTCTTTTTTTGATGTGCAATATCTTTTGTGGCTGCCAATTTTGACATAGAATTATGAAACTTTTTCTTTTGTTGGATTACCCATGTGTTTCATCAATAAGAATAAAATAATTAGTTCAATATATGTTTTTGGTTGGTCCACTCTTTTTTGTTAGATTTAGTTTATTTTTCTTTATATTTTAAAATTAGATTAATTAGTTACCAAACTTAAAAACATGTAAAATTAGTTTTTCTATAAATTTTGTCACAGTTAAAAATTATCACTAAGTGTTAAATTTAGTAATAAAAAAATTACCGATCACATATTATGCTAATTTAGTTCTTTTATAAACCGTCTCTAAATATTAAATTTAATTATAAAAGTAACTAAAAATATATACTTTTAGAAGTTTAGAATATTGAACTCTCCCATTTGAAAATACAAGAGCAAGAATATATTTTTAAAAAAATACAAAAATAAAAAACATATTTGAAAAGAAAAGAAAAAAAAAACTTAAAGAAAGAGATAAATAGTTTATTTTGAGAAGTTTGTGTTATAAATAGTTCTAAAAAAGTATTAAAATTTTATGTTAAAATTGATTTATATACACGATAAAAAAATTAAATATTAAATAGTTTGTACAAATTAACTTATTATACATAAAGTGATCTTAATTTACGAAGAAATTAATTTTAATTTCTTAGAAATTTTAAATTTTTTTATGGAGAATTTATCTAAATATATCCAAAATTAAAATTTCATGATTCGCATTGCTTGATTTTATTTAATTCATTCCGTTTTCATATTCAGCCTTAAAAACCTAAGTTAAATGTATTATTGACAACAAACAATCTTAAGAAACCAATATTGAAATTTGAAATGTACATATAATAAAATTTTGTATGGAATAAAAAGAAACTAAGAAAATAAAATTCGTATTCTAATTATAATAATAATAAAAACCTAAAAATGAATGAGTTTTACGTCAATTTCAAGGAATGGGAACACAGTGCTAGATCTCGTCTATCACAATTTCCCACGTGATGCTTTCATCAATGTTTCACGTTTGTCTTTGCCACGTCGATTATTGATTTTTTTAAATTAATTTATTTTCAGTTCAAACAAAGAAGTTAGGTCAATGACTATTGGAAGAGTGGTCCACTTAGAAGGTCGATATTTTTTTTTTCATTGCTATGTTATTAAAAAAAAAATGAGTGGGTTAAAAGATAAAAGTGTTGATAAATTTCTTTTAGTCAAAATTTGTAAACAATGATATTTGTTTTATTAGAATAGGAATGCATGAAACTCTCATTTTGTTTTGTTTATATATAGTGTCAATATTGTAACATTGGTGTTGACTATAGATTAAAAAAAGGTTCTAAAATACTTTTATCTTTTAGTTTTTAAAACATTTACATCACTTAAGAGTCCAATTAAAGATAAGTAATTTTTTTAAAATTCATTGAAACAAAAAAAAATGAATTTAAAATGAATATTTAATGAAATGTACAATATCCATTCCAAAATTTTCCACTCATCTTATAAAAATCGTTAAATATTTTGAAAAGTATTGTTAATATCTTCTTGTAGTAATTTGGAACACATTTTTATCTATCAATTTATTAATTAGTATATTTAAAAATAATCACTTTATACACAACTCATTATTTAATGCACTCTTCATAAAATAACAAAACTATTAAAAAAAGAATATATAAAGATACACATTACTTTTATAATTTTGCTTGATGGTTACATTCAACTAACACTAAGTTGTTTACATTAGATCAATTATTGGGTTTTATACTAATCTAAAAGGATAGTAATTACCGACTCAACAGTGAAGATGCGAGATAGAAAAGGTGCAGAAAAGCACGTTTAGAATAATTTGGGTCCTACGAATAAATAGGAAAGATATGTAGAATAAGAAAGCACTTTGGAGTGAGGATTCACATTATTCATTGAGACCTTAAGCTTATGGCTGTGGACATCCCAACATTGCACCCTCTATTCCATTCCACCAACCACTCAACCCATTTTCAAGTTTATTTTAAGGCTAAATGCATTGGGGAAATAGGGTATGCATCTATCAAGTATTTTTTTTTTTATATATTATTATCATTTAATTATAAACTAGTATGTAGGGTACGTTTTTTTTTCAGTATTATAATCATTAGATTAAAAGTTGTCACAATATTCTTTTAAATTAGTTGGCCGTGTAAAAAAAATTATATTATTATTGTTTTAGAATGTGATTTTTAGTACAAATGTTTTATTCTAGCCTATCTAGAATACATTACTTATTGTTATGCTTTTAGCTTATTTCAATAACATTTAGCTTCTCTAAAATACTATACAATGGAATAAAAAAAAAGAAATACTATACAATGAAAAATACACGGTAACAACTTTAAAAAAGTATTCAATTTTTTTATATCAATAATATTAAAAACTAACATAAAATATGATTATTAAATTCCATAACATAGTAAATTTTACATTGATAAATGTAAACATTATATAGTTGATTCCTTATTTATTTGGTATTATTTTGGGTTTATTTTTTAATATATATATTTTTAATTTGACTAAGAACTGAGATGAACAAAAGAGTCTAAATATATAGAAACAATGCATTCATTCTAAGTTTAGTTAAAGAGAGAAAATTTAAAACAAAGAGCCAATAAAGACTAGAATAAGAAGAAAAAAAAGACAAAATAAAGGCTAGACATATATACAAAAAGAAACAACTAAGAATTAGAAAAAACAAAATTAATATTAACTTCCTTCTAGAAGTCTTGTATCCATATCCTTTGTTATCTCCCACAAGCTGGGGAGCAAATATTAATGAGACCCAACTTCGAAAAAATACTCTTGAAAGATTGAGGACTTAAGACTTTGGTATAAATGTCAGTCAGTTGCTATTTGGTAGAAATAGGAAGCAAATGTATGAGGCCATTCTTCAATTTTTTTCCTAACAATGTGACAATCTATTTCTATGTGTTTCATACACTCGTGAAATACTGAATTTGATGTAATGTATCTTGTTGAGTCATTGTCACAATATAAAAGAGATGGTTGTTTAAAAGGAACTTTGAAATCTTGAAGAAGATGAGTTAGTCATTGAATTTCACATGTAATAGTGGTCATTGTCATGTATTCGACTTCATAGGAACTCTTTGATATTGTTCCTTTCTTATTTGATTTCCAGGATATGAAGGAATTCCCAAGATATACACTAAACCCAGTCACTAATTATCTTGAATCACTACATGTGCCCCAATTACTATCATAAAAGGCTTTTAAGTGAGCATAAGTGTTAATTAGAGAGGAATGATTATTAGATGAACTAACACGTTATGGAGAACAAATTTTTGTGAGGGATCAACAACTTCACCCATGGGTAAATGTAGCAACCAAAGCTCTGATACCTTAGTATAAAAAGGAACTGAGATGAACAAAAGAGAGAAAAGTAGGCAAAGGATATGAGAAGGAATATTTCTTCTATTTTCTTTTCCTTGCTTAAATAAAACAAAGAGTCTGAATATATACAAGCAATACACTCATTATAGGTTTAACTAAAGAGAGAGAATATAAAACAAAGAGCCAATAAAGGCTAGAATAAGAAAAGGCAAAATAAAGGCTAGACATGACTAGAAAGAGAAACCACTAAGAATTAGAAAAGACAAAACTAATATTAGCTTCCTAAAAAGGATAAAATATCAATAAAAGTCTTTGGGGAAACGGTGTAAGTACATGCTTAAGTTGTTCATATCAACTTCCCATCCACCACAACTTTACACGGGTCCATCAAGGACAAATTCGTGCTAGGATGGACAGTGGCCACTTGCTCTAAGGCCGCTTCGAAGCTGGCCATGTACGAGTTGGCCACATCGTTTTTCTTGTGGCTTTGTTCCGAAGGAGCTCAATATTTCTCTCTTGCTGACTTAGTTTCTTGTGATTCTCCTTGCTTTCATCCTTCATTTGACATGCTCATTTTCAAGTTCGGACTCTGTCAAGTTGAGTCGCTCAACCTTGGAACGAAGTCGTTCCGCTTCAACAGTTTCTTCTTAGAGTCGATCGACTTCCTTCTAAAGGTCGATTACTTGGCGAAGTTTTTTCTCTTCTTCTAGTGTGTCCTCGGTAGCCTTGACATTGGCTAAGCATACCAAAGCAGTAACTCGACCGAGCAGACATTTTGCGTCTTTGCAAAGGAAACTCACTTTGGAGTTTTTCAACCTTGAGACATCTTCTTCCAACAAGTATTGGGTCTTGTTATGGGTTGACATGTTGAAACTTGCATCCCAAAAGCTAGCTTTCCATTTCTCACGATCAACGATGCTCGGTTCAGCGACCTCAATGATTTCCACCTCGAGACCCTGAATGTTTGAGCAGGAATGTTGGGAGGGGATTGGGCCGTCAAATTGTTTCCTTTTAAAAGTCGACAGGGTTCGCTCATCCTTATCGAATTGGATCTGGACACCTCTAGGAGCAATGAGGTTTTCTACTAAGGCGACTTTAGCAGTGCGCATGCACTTCATCTAATCAGTCAGTTCGATTTTGCTGAAAGAAGATAACATTTTTTCTACAAAAAAGAGGAAAATTGTTACACTCACACACAAGAAATAAGTGCATTTGAAATTATGTGGAAGGATTAAAGAGGGAAATATATCGATGTAAGATTTTAACATTTTGGGGCGATATTTCCGCTTCAAGATGGTAAAGGTGTTGAAAATAACTTGTAAATTTTCCAAAAACTCACAAACACCTCGCTCCATCGAATTGAGTTGGGTAAGCTGGCGAGCACTTTGGAAAGGGGGCTTGCGAGACCAGTACAGGGGAAATCCTTCTAGCATAGTTGGGCTATTAGGTGAGGATCAAATATTTACAAAACGTCCTTTGAAATTCTTGTACGAAGACTAAAAGAGGGAAAGTAAATCTCTTCCCCCACAACTGTTGAGAGAAGACCACAACTGTTTGTTGGTGCTTTTGAATTCAAAGAAATAGAAAAAAATATGTTTAAAGTCAGAGATATTCCGAACTGAGAGCAGAAAATGACAAAAGCTCGAATAAAGGCCCAACTGTTCGGGTGTAGTTGGGCCGGAGAGACATTTAGCTCAGTTAAGATTTCTTTTTCAAAAACAGTTAAAGGAAGGTAGAGACACAACTTTATAAACACAGTATCATAAAAAAAGCAAAACGGACCAGAGCAATCACAAGACTCATCCTTACAGATTGGTTCATCGAGTTCGCAGGCGACAACCCTAACCAAGTTCTCATTGTTTTTACTTAAACAACATGACTCACGAAGATCCCAAATTTTCTCACGAGAAATGTAATGGAGGATTCCTAAGAAAATCTTTCTTTGCCCAGGGATATGCGGTAGCATAATCCATAAGAAAAGAGGAAGAATAAACAAGAACAAACTACTTGAGAAACGAGTTTAAACAGTGAAAACATGCATAAAGAAACAAACAGAACCACCATTGCTAAACAAGGATATATGAAGGCAGCAATGGAAAGTACGTACCTAGAAGTGGAGGCTAGAGGGGATTCACCGCTGAGAAAGGTATGGAAACGGGAGCTGAAATCCAGAATTGCCCAAAACCATGGCAGCAAACAATGTGATGTAAATGTGTGTGAAAGGGAAGGAGGGAACTTGGTAAGGTGTAAAAGGGAAGTCAAAGCAATCACATAAGAAGCCATTGGGCGATTGACACGTGTGCAACACTGGATGCCATCAAGCGGTCCTGAGGGAAGAGCGTGTCTTGTCAAAAGATATCTACCTTTGCCTCGAGTAGCGTAAACGCTTACTGAATGAGCCAACCCTAAGCAGAGGCATTTTTTGTTTGACAATATAGTTGAGTTAAGAGCGTACAACATATACCTTACGAGCTCAACCCATGGTGTAGGCAATAACCTCTTCGCCTAGCTCAGCTCGGCTAGAGGCTAGGGGGTTGTGTGTTGTCCGGATAAAGAAAACCATTTAGTCGTGTGACTGACCTAATAAGTCAAGGAAAAAAGACAGTCAAATAGGAGTTCTATTCGGATGCGTCGTTTTGACGTGTCATGCTCATGTGTCAGGGCAGAGCGGTACCCCTCTCTCTCTACCCGAGAAGGGGGTGACACTGTGGAACATGGGGACGGGGGAGGGGTCGTGAGAGTGAGGGGAGATAGTTGGCAAAGAAGAGGGAACGTTTGGGAGAGAAGGAGGTCGCTTACCGAGAATAATAAAAAGGAAAATGAAAGGAAGAAAAAGGGGACAAATTTGAGAGGAGAAATTGCAGACAGGAGAGGGAAGAAACCAAAGAGAAAAGCAAACACGAGAGAGTAGAAAGGAGAGATAAGTGTTTTGGCGAGGTGAATTGAATTCAAACTCTGCCTGAACAGATCTCATGTGAATACATCGGACCTTTCAAGAAAAAAGTTGTGTCTTTTCAAAGTTTTACATATGATAACTTTTGTAGATTTTTACAACCTCTTTTAAGTATTTATAATAACTAATAACTTTCTGTACATGCAATGATACATTTTACTAATGTTTTGCAAATTGTTTGACATATATGATTTTTGTAATTTGTTAAACTAATCCTAAATTTAATGAATTTTTGTTTCTAAACATTTTGTGTTTTTCTATAAGTCCATATTCAACTATGATATATTGTATTCATAAATTTCATTTAGTATACTTTGGATAACATAATTTAGCTATTATAATTATTTTCTTATTCAAATTAACTTATTAAAAATTAATTATTGCATTATAGTTATGAGTTAGTGATAAAATGATTAATTTATTAGAAAAACAAGTATGGTATTATTTATTTCTTATACAATGTCCACTACAAATATTTGTAGGTAAATTCATAGGTAATTCAACATATTTTTTTTAAATTTTTAATTATTATTTAAATATTTTTTTAATTATTTCTAATTATTATTTACAAATATTATTTATGCCTATTTTTATGATTATTATTGACAATTATTATATATATTATTATCAATGAATAGAAATCTATAAGTAATAATAATCTATAAGTAATACTAAATTTACCTACGAATTTAGATTCGTGAATAATATTCATAAGTAAAATTGAATTTACTTACAGATTCATGAGTAAAAATCTGTTGATAAATCTGATTTTTTTTTAGTGATTTTTTTTGTTTTTGTTTTGCATCTATTAGTAATCTAAATGAATGTAAATTTAATTTTATATGACATGATTAAGTGATGGAAAATTTATTTACATCAACTGTATTTATGTGAGATTTAAAATAACATAATTTATTTGAAATGAAATAATTGACTTAAAAATAATATTTTGTATCAGAAGAATGATTAGCCATAGTTCTATAAATGTTGTTTGTGTCGTTGGCCATTTAAAACTGAAGTTGGTCTTGATAATATGTGTAATTCCTTAATTAATGCAACGTTTCTTATTATTACTTATGTAAAATTCTAATTTTGATTGGAAAATAACACTTTAAAATTTTAAGTTGTATTTTTAGTTATTGATAGAAAAAAAAGGATTTAGCATATATTTTAAAACATAAATACGCCTATAATTATTACTTAAAAAAATCAACCTTAAAAAACACGATAGAAAATTAAATATATGTATAAAAACATCTAAAATCTAAAGTTAATTATAGCTTAAGTTATTGGATTTAATGATTGTTATTATATTTTATTTTTCAAAGGGAGTTTTTTCATATATTTAATTGGGAAAAGTATGTTTTTATATCGTGTTTATCATGATTATTGACTTGGGAAAAGATACAAAATAATTGTTATTTATTTTTGGACTCATATTTTTATATCGGTATTTTTGGTAAATAATTTTGAAAATATATATTACATTAGTTCAACAAAGATTTTTTAGTATTACTATTTTACATTAATTGCAAGAACAATTCTTAAGTAGAATATATAAGAAGGAAGATTTGAATTGTATATTAAATTTTTTTGCACTTTTTGTAAGAAATACAACTATATAGAATTTTAACTTTGACACTCTGTAAAGTTTTCATAAATTTTGATTAAAAAAACTCTTATTTGGTTAATGGTTGATTAAAAGAAGATTTACATTTGATATTTTTATATTGGTTCGTCAATAAATAAAATGTATGGTTCTTATCAAGTTTCATTAGGAAAACTACTGTTGCAAAATACAAGATGAGTATTTCTTGACCATCAACTACTCTAGACTAAATATTCAATTATTATTTAGAAAGCAATCAATTTGTAAATAATCAAATATTGTTGGATCAAAACTACTTTTGACTAAAATTGAGTATTGTTTGGAACATAACCACTCTTGACTAAATAAGTATTATTTAAAGCACAATCACTCAGTGTTAAGACTAAATATTCTTTGGAACACATCTACTCATGACTATAAAACTTCAGTCAAAGAGGTATTGCATCTTATGATGTATATAAGATTTGATTTACTCTTCCAGATAGATAAAGAAAACAACAATATTTTATTGACAAACTAAATTTTGCTAACTTAAGATTTTAATCTCCATGCAAAGATTGTAAGATTGAATGTTATTGTGTATGCTCTTCTTCGAAGCCATATTATATATGTATGTGTGCATATTTCTGAAAGAGTTGTTGCAAATTCTTAGCTAGCCATTGAAAGATAAAGAGAATGTCTTCTTCTTCATGTTGTACTTTTTCACGTTCATGCATAGAGATGCATTAACCATTCTTCATGCATAATTAATTACATATATCCTCTTCAAGCACTAACCTAATGCTTGACATAATTTATCAAGCCTAGGTCAAATAGTTTTAACCAAACTATAGTAAAACAAAGGATCATGCACAAATGATTTATGTAAAGTTGACATTCAATATTTTCAAAAAGGTTATTGGTGTGGAGCAACTTTAGCGCATTGTTCAATAGATTGGGATGTAGAAAACTCTTTCTGAGACATTCTTGTAAGATAATTAGAACAAACAACTAAATTTATAATATTGTAATTATACTATAAAATGCTTAAAACTAGATATTTTTATCGTCTGTCCAAGATTAAACTTATTAGAAAAAGATAAGTGTGCAATATATTGTGCGTCTATTAACAAATGAAACACTTGCATTTTGTTATGATTTGATGTCAATACAGAGACTGCCTTCATGTATTACATTTTTTTATGAAAGCACATAATCAAAATAACTTGAGGTTTGATGAACTTTTCTCTAATAAAACCAATATGGTAGGCAGAGCACAAACAATATCAAATTGTCTTGTAAGTGATGTGAAAAAGAGATACAAAAAATGTTAATAGTTAAGACATCAACTCGTGTCTTTCCCTTACTTTCTTTCCTTAAAACTCTTCATCTTTGTGATATGAAAGCTCTTCTTTATTGTCTCCTTCACGAAAACTATTCTAGGAACACCACAACCACCATCTTTCAACGCTGACACCATCATCTTATAACGATGCCACTATCTCATGCTATCCCTTCTCGTGTTACCCTCCACACTTCTTCTCATTATGTAAAACCCACCAAATTTATAGTAAAGGGTAAATGATTATTGAGGTTGCACGTGCTTATCTATATCATGCATATCTACACACACAAACTAAGAACAACACATATTTAGTTTTGCAATTCTTTTGGATGGATAATTTTAATTCTATTTTAATACTATAAAAATATTTTAGTTCTTTATGATTTTTTTGAATTTTTTGATGCATTATTCTAATTTAGCGTCTATAATTGCGTGTTGAAGATTTCTAGAAGGAATTGTGTTGTTATGTTTAAATGAAAGGTTGTTTTGTTTTGAAGAAGAAATAACAAATTTTCGAATATAGAATATAACATTGTAGATCAATTATAAAGAAAATTTATATGGAATAACGTTCGTTCTACATTAGTCATTCCTTATAATTAACGTGAAATACTATATCTTACACAATTATTAACTAAATAAAACCACATTTACTTTCTATGTTCAGATATATTAATTATCAACTTGATATAAAATTATCAAAACAACCCATGAAGTTGCTATCGCTATAATTATTAAAAAATTTAAATATAAAAATAATAACTAAGACGTTAATATCTATAATTTATTACACGTGTCAATGTGATCCTTTAGCCCCTTTTTTTGTTTCTTATTGTGGCTGAGGGCTTGGCTAGAGTGTCAAAGATAGCAACTGAGAAAAACTTGATTGATAGCTTGGAGATTGGAAGGAAAAAAGTGAAGGTTAACATGTTACAATATGTTGATGATACCTTATTCTTTTATGAAGCTAACACTAAAAGTGTTTTTAATATCAAAACGGCTTTGAACTGTTTTGAACTTTGTTATGGACTTAAGGTAAATTTTCTGAAAAGCAAGATTGGCAGGTTGGGGATTGATTAAATAACGCTTCAGCGTTTTGCGGCGATCCTTAATTGCGATGTGATGGGTGCCCCTTTTGTTTATTTGGGAATGTTGGTAGGACAGTGCCATAAGAGAGGAGTGTTTTGGGGAGGAGTGATTGAAAGAATGAAGGCTAGATTGTGCAGATGGAAAGGTAGGTTTTTGTCTTTGGCAGAGAGGATTTATCTGATCAAGTCTGTACTTACATCTATCCCACTTTTCCATTTGTCTCTATTCAAAATGCCCTCCATGGTGGCTAACAAGTTAGTGAGGATTCAAAGGAATTTCTTACGGGGTTGGGGTGCTGATGGGAGAAAGATCGCTTGGACTTCCAAGAGTAAGGTTTGTGAGCCTCATGAGGCTGGCGGTCTAAGAATTCTAGACTTGCGGGTCTTTAACACGACTTTATTAGGTAAATGGATTTAGAGGTTGGGGTTGGATAAGAGTGGTATGTGGAAGGAGATACTTGATTCTAAATATGGTGGATGGAGAAGCCTGCGAGAGGATGTGAACATTGGTAGGACCTCTTTATGGTGGAAAGATTTGATGGAGTTTTGGGGCTCAAAAGGATGGGGAAGGAATTTTGAAGATTCTTTCAAGTGGAAGATTGGCAAGGGAGATAGTGTTTTATTCTAGGAGGATTGTTGGGCGGGGTGGGGCTATAAAAGTGTTTTTATCCGAGGTTGTTCTCCTTGAGTTATTGAAAAGATGCTAAGGTGGCTGAGCTTGGGAAATGGATTAATGATTATTGGGAGTGGCAACTAACTTGGAGAAGGAGTCTATTTGAATGGGAAAAGCCCTTGGTGTGTATTTTTTTCCAGGGACTCCAAGGGTTGAGTTTTGACATGGAAGAGAAGGACAATTGAGTTTGGAAAGATGGGAAATTCCCTGTTTATATGGTGAATTATGCTTACAATTGTTTAAGGAGAGCACGCGAAGGGGAGAATGTCTTTGTGTACAAAAACTTTTGGAGGAGTAAAGTCGTGTCTTCTACACTTGTCTCTGCTTGGAGGGTGTTGGAAAATAAGATTGCAGTTATGACCAATTTAGAAAGGCGCGAGATTGCGGTTGAAAGCCTTTTGTGTAGTCTTTGTGGGGTAGAGGAAGAGACTTGTCTGAAAGAATTAATGGCCTTAATAAGAGGTGATGGCATTTTCATGAAGTTCTTCTTGAATCATGTAGAAAAAGGGGTGCGGAAGCTATGAAGGTGTGTGAGCAAGATCCTCCTAAGAGTGGTGTTGATCTTGAAGGTGCATGATGTGTATGAAGCTAGGGAGGTTCGGCCAACCCAAGGAGAGGTGAA
>Ga0123342_1004410_pt1 | contig 21507 bp, 13 predicted proteins | sample Turbeawhitnodule_FD_89960 | JGI IMG/M metagenome (GOLD analysis project Ga0123342, IMG submission 89960) | Root nodule microbial communities of legume samples collected from Mexico - Turtle bean Mexico white nodule | ecosystem: Host-associated > Plants > Roots > Nodule | place: Mexico: Nepantla...
GAAATAATAAGATTGATTTTGTGAGTAATGAACCTCTACCAAATTGGTGAGTGATTGAGAGAGACTTGTGTCTTCTTCTCTTCTAGTCTTATCTTGAGTGAATTCTTGGTCTCTCAAGTGGCGACAACAACACTCATCTTGAAGCCAACCATCCTTCAAGTGGCGTGCACATTTCCAAGGGCTCCAACCACATAAGTTTCCTTGTCCTTTTCATCTTCTTCTTCCATTTCCATTCCAAAACATGTCTTTGTTGTTTCTTGTTGATTCAATCGGTAGAACTTGTTTAGTTTGTGTTTATGTTCGGTAGTTTGCTTTAGTTTTCTTTTCTTGTGGTTTTAATTGTGTTTCTTGGAGTTTCAATCGATGCTTTTGTGTTCTTCCTTGTTTCAAACGGTTCATATGACCGAAAATGGATTTCTATGTGAGTTTGGCTTGGTTACTTTTGTTTTGGTGAGTTCTTGATTGATTAAGAACATTGATCCTATTCTTAAAAAGTGCCTAATCATATTCCAACTCTTATTGAACCCATAACATGTTCATATTATATCTCTATCATGTTATTGGGTTCATATCAGTATGAAAGGCTAAACTCCTTTCGGTTGATTCTCTTGTAATTTCACAATGAATTCTAAGGTTTGGTGCAATTAAATTTTTGTTCTTCGATATCTTAATGTGTTAAATATATGATATTTTTTTTAGTTTAATTGTTGTTTTGAGAATTGTGTTGTTTTTTAATGCATGTTGATAATTCAATTCTATTTTTGTTGAAACACTTGTTTATTTTTTTTTGAATAATCTCTTGGACGCATGATTCAAGAGATAAAAGATTAAAAACCTTATGAGTAGACAGATGGAGACGAGTAAGTTACTAAATAAATTAGTGGACGCATGTTTTATTAATTAGAATCAATTGTCTTTGCCTAATACATATTTTCTTAATTTAGTTCTGTTTAGATGATTGAATTAATGATACAAGAAAATTTGTTATTACCTACTAATAATTACCTACGAATTTGGATCCGTAGGTAAATTTGGACTTACCTACGGATTATTATCTATAGGTAAAAATGAGTTACCTATTGATTTGTCCATATATAATAACGAAATAGTTTGGCGGAAAAAATTTGTAGGTAAATTTCATATGTAATTTTGACAGACTGATGCGGGAAATTGTTGCCTATAGATATTACCTACGGATGGTTACCTAAGGATATTACCTACGAATTTATCCACAAGTAATTACATACAAATTCAAATCCGTAAATATTAATGTACGAATTAAAATCTGTAGGTAATTACATACAAATAAATTTGTAGGTAATTTACCTAAGGATTCAAATTTGTGAGTAATTACATCAATATTAGTATTATTACTATTATTAATTATAATAAATATGATTATTAATATTATTAATAAGGTATAATTACCTTTCTGGTCCGTACATTTATGGTCAATATCAATTTACTACAATGGTTATTAAAAAATCAATTCGGTCCCGAGGTTTTTTAGAAGTATGCAATTTGGTTTCTTCTGTTAAACTTTTACCAACGACGTTAACTTTTGACGATGTGACACACAATGTGGGACAATTGTGCATAGGTGGAGTCCACGTGTTATCCACATAAGAATTCTAACCCTCTCCCCCTCTTTGTCACCCTCACTGTAACAACCCTGCACCTCAACGTTGTCGACTCAGCTCTCGCCGTCGACACAACCATCGTCTACGCACACTCATCCTCTCTCACCATGTGCTCTCTACCTCTGAATAGCTCGAATTTGTCCATCATCTTTGTTGCAGGATGCACCGCTACCACGACCTTGTTCTCGATATCGTCAAAATCTTCAGTTCCACTAAGTCTTTATCCACTTACACCTTTGTTGTTATCTATCTTTTTTAATCTTTCCTTTTGTTGAATGTTCTACAATACCCCCAAAATCAAATTCCTAATGTTTTGCAATACCCCCGATGTTCCTATAAGCTCATTCGTCTTGCCATCGAAGAGTGAGGGTTTGTGGAGATAGCAAATTTATATTACAACAAAAAACAAAAGGAGGATTGAAGAAAGAGGGAAATGAAAGGGTGAATTTGAGGGAAGAGTTTGACGGTTCAAAAAGAATATCAGAATTGTAAAAAGTGAAGGTAATGACTTTTTACAATAATAATAAGAATAATTATAATATTAATTTGGTCGATTCAGCAAAAGTAGATCTAGAACCAGCTTCCCCACCACTACCTCCACCAGCAGCATAAGGCCTAGTTCCAAATCCTCTAGCAGCCAAGGTAGTAGAGCCTACAGCTCTCCAAATTCAAAACAAAATTATTATATTTATTGTTGAATATGATAAGAAGGTTGTTGGATTATACGTGGAATCGACGTGTACATAGCTTTGTGTGCCAATAATGATCAGTTAACGTTGTTCATATTAATTTAACGGAAGAGACCAAATTGCATACCTTTTTAAAAAACTTAAGATGAAATTGATTTTTTTCTTTTAAAACCACAAGACCAAATTGACTATTGGCCCTTAATGTTGGGAGAAAAAAAATAATTAAACCTATTAATAACATTATTAATACTAATATTACTATTGTTATTAACTTGACTATTGTTACTATTATTATTAATATTAGTATTAACAATATTAATAATATTACTATTAATAATAATAATAAATAATAATAATAATATTAATATTATTATTAATATGATTATTGTTTGTTTATTATTAATATTACAAATATTATTATTCTTATTATTAATAATTTATTGTTTCTTTTAATAATAATAAGAATAATTATAATAACATTATAAGAATAATAATAATCATCATCATAATATGATTGAAATGTTTATCTGGTGTAGTGGTTAAAGGTTCTAGGTGTTATGAGATTTGTATGTAATCTATACAACATACAAATTTTTGTTTGTAGATAATTTGTATGTAACACTGTTTTACTTACGAACTTTCTTTGTTACCTACAAATTTCTTCTTTAGGTAATTGTAAATTTTCTTGTAGAAAGCTTGAGAGTCAACATGCTTATCTACTACTTTTTTATTGTCTACTCTTCTACATAAAAATTTAAAAATCCATTTTTATTTTCTTGTTATTGTTAATCTTATTGTTTGCAGATAGTATTGAACATTGTTTGACAGAAATTTACTTTTGAATTTGTTGGGAGACGACTTTGGATCATTTGACCACAACTATACTATCATTTCTTTTATATTACATGGTCTAGCACTACATTAGACTATCAACACTGAAGTCATTTTAATTTAACTGCAAATTGTTATCATCTCTGGTAGAGAAAAATTCATGGTCTTGATTAAGTGTTGAAAGTAATTAAGTGCAAAAAATGGTCATACTTCGTCTGAAAGATGATAGCTTTAACAAACAAATTATATAAGACGTAAATATTTCATCTTTTAGATGATACAACACTGTGATGTTTTTGTATGTCTCAAAACGATACATTCCATTAGAATTAAGTTAACATTGCATCATACGAACCCACATATATGCTTATTCTTTGATTGCAGGAAATATTTGTTACTTTCGTCTGCCAAGAAGATTCATTCAAGTACAAGTCACATCAATGGTCTCTTAGATGAAAAACTAAATTTGTTTTTCTTTAACAACATCTTGACACAAGCTTATGTCAACTTCGGTCCAACTATCTACCCAATATGGCATCTACTTTTATCATATTTTGGTGTAAAAGGCTTTACAACCCAAGGAAATAAGTATTGTTAACTATGAAAGGCATTGCGTAAAGAAGAAAAGAGAAATCAATGCCTCATGAATTGCATTTAATACATCCTTCACAAACAAGTTCATTAGACACAAGAAAGACATTCAAGTGAGTTGAAGTTGCTCAATGACCAGAAATGGTTTTTGCAACGACTACATTCTTCTCCATTGCCTATATAAAGCCATTACTCAAGAAGAAAAATAAGCTTAATGAAGTTGAACATTGCTAAAACTTTGACAAAATCTTCTATAGCCCAAAAATCTTCATAGATAACAATGTGAGTGTTCTCGTCATGAATTAGAAGAGTTCACACACCTCATATACGTTGAAAGATGTTGTTCCTCTCTAGTGGGTGGCCTACTTATCAATTTGATCACTAATCAAATTATTTACCTATCCTAGCCAAGGGTGTTTGTTTGGAAAATAACATTGTTTTGGCCAAGAGTGGTTACTTTCAAAGAATACTTGGTTTTAGTCAGAGGTGGACGATTCAAAGAATACTAGATTTTAGCTAGGAGTGACTGGCTTCAAAGAATTCTCAATTATAGCCAAAAGTAGTTGAGTCCAATTTGTATTCAAAGAATTTTCGTTTTAAAACAATCCTCAGAGGGTTGGCTAAGGGTGAGTACATTCTCAAAAAATACTCAAGGAACTAGTCATGAAATATATTTGAATGCCAAAAACAACTTATGCAAATCCTATTTTACCTTTAAACTGAATTCACTAAAAAAAATGTGACCAAATCTAACAAGTAAATTTTATCTTATATCATTAACGTAATCCAGATAAAAGAAATCAATTTTACTAGGTTTTCTTATTTTTCAAAGTCATTATTAACCAAATGTGACTTGAACCTCCTTTTTAGTTTCAGTGTTTCAATCTTCTTATTTTGTTAGATTCATATCTTTGATATTATCTATTTATAAGTTTGTACGGGTTTCTCTAACTTTGTTGTTAAAAAATATCTCATTAAATTTAGAAATCACTGTGGTGATAAATTATCATAGTCTAGATAGCCTAAAATAGCATAGTGAATGTACTTTTCTAATATTTTAAAACAATATAAAAAAGGAAAATAAAAAGAGAAAGATAACACAATTAGATAAGTGATGATTTTTGTTAACAGAAGATAAGTGATAACTCTTTAAGGAACAAACTTTTGTTTGTAAAAAAAAGTAACAACTCTTATAAGTAATTACATTTTTTTTTTATTAAAATAATTGGTTATGGATGACGTGTGTGGGCACTGACATTCATTATAGGAAGCCTCAATGTTTTTAATTGTTTGTATTCCTTTTCCTTCCATTCTGAAAAGTAAAAAAAAATACAAAAGAAAATTGAAAATTCGAAGTTGGGGCTCTCACGATTTCAATTCCCCCTTTCTCCCACAGACTCCGATTCTCCTTGTAAACAGCGGTGCCAGGTTTGATCTTTTCGTTCTGAAACTGTGAATGTATTTTGCACGTTATATCGATCTGTTAACTGTATAATTGATCCAACGCAAGTTTGTCTCTTTTTTTATCAAAAATCTGATTTTTCAGATACCTTTGTGTTCCCATTTGATGGGGTTTGTCTGTTGATTGTATAGGGATTCTTTTAGCAGTAGATAGAGGATGGGGGCAATGATGTCCAGGTTCTGGTTCATGTTATTCCCTGCAAAAGAGTATAAGATTGTTGTTGTTGGATTAGATAACGCTGGAAAAACCACGACCCTTTACAAATTGCATCTGGGTGAGGTTGTAACTACCAACCCCACTGTTGGTAGCAACGTCGAAGAGCTCGTTTACAAGAATATACGATTTGAGGTCCGTTCTCCTATCACTTTACTAGTTTGTTTATTCATGTATTTTGTTTCATTGTGTTGATCTTGCTAGGAGGGTTTTATGTTATCTTTGTTGTTGCCGAATATATGTATGTGAGTATGGGAACTTGTCTCTGCTTACTGTCTTATTAATCTTTATTAGTAAATCATAGGTTCTAAGTAGATAAATTTGCCAGCACTCCAATTTAGCCATCTAGAGGATTCAACAGTCATAGAAAATACAAAAATTAGCCATTTGACTTCTACCACGATGACTGTTTGGGTTCCATATGTCTCTGTGCCCTTGGACCAGACATATAGCTTTGTCCTGCTTCTATTTTCTAATGTGTTTTTGGGTGAGATGTGTCAAAAAGGATGCGTTAGGGTGAGTTCTTGCAAACATAATTTTGAATGACCTTGATTTTGTTAAAAGTGATTTTGAAGTGAAATGATTTTGATAAAAAGCATTGTTTGAATTGTTGATAAAAAACACTTTTAGATGTGTAATTATGCAACAGCAATAACAACTAAGCCTTCTCCCATTGCATTGAGTTGGCTGTATGAATCATACCGCCCCCCCATAACGTTCTGTCATTTATTAAGTGGAAAGACAGGCCATTTATTTCTAAATGTCTCCCCATGATTTGATTTGTAAATTTCTTCATACATTTAAGCATTGGGTTATCTTGCATGAGCGGTCAACCGCCTCCTCATATGCCCAAACCATCAAAGACAAAGTTGTACCAATTTTTCTACTATGGGAGGTCTCTACTTTGGGTGACCACTTATTCATTGTAGCATTCTCATTTTCCGTCATTAAACTTCCCCACCCTTCTTAATATTACATATAAAGGCTATTACACACTGCTTGTATACCATTTAGCAAGGATGGATATGAAAGGATTTGAGAGGATCAGTTGAGTTTGTTTAAGCTGATTTGCAGGGATTTGAAAAGAAAGAGTTGTAATCCTCGTTGCTAATGAGAGAGAAAGATGAGAGAACCTTCAACATAATCGATTATGTTTATCGATTACATTGCAAACATAATCAATTATGTTTAATGTATTACGCAGCAAACATAATCAACTATGTTCCTAAAATAAAAGGTGTTTTTGTATACATAATTGGTTATGAGACATCCTTAATTGATAATGGTGGTTTTCACTTTTATTATTATTATATAATAAGTAATTAAAAAAATAATAAATACAATTATTAATGGCAAATAAAATCATCTTACTTTTTTACTTATTTACACTTTCTTCCGACTCATCCAAATAACCTTACTTTCAACTCTAATTTTCTTTCTTTTTGCTCCTTCACTTTCTTTCACACCATTTAAACAAAGGCTTAAAGTAACATAGTGATATTGAATTATGAAGTTAGGGGTTTTGCTTTTCACTGCGAAAGTGACATGTCAAATCCGTGGTTTGAAGTCCAAAATTGATTGCGTACAATTTTGCTAGAAGTGTTGGTACATAACAACGCTTGTTTGCATCCACTGAAATAGCTTCTATGGATGTCAACATTTTTCCAATGCTGGCTGATGTTTGGCTACCTTGATTCTTTACAAACTCCGACCACAATTTGGCATTTGATGATTTTTGGACGCCAGTTGTCTGTATGAACAGTGGATAATCACATAAATTAACAGTCTTTGATTTTGTCTTTGTAACAAGTGTTTTGGAGGGAGTGAAAGGGCATTTATTTCCATTTCTTCAGGTCTTGGTGTGGGCCATCATTTTAAACCTTTTTTGAGCCTTTGTTTTCTATTTTCTTTCCTTCCTGGTGAAAGGATGGATCTGGTTTTGGTAGCAATCCACATGAATGTTTTTAAACTACATTTGGTATTGAGTGTTCTAATTTTTACTACTGCGCAGGTTGAAGCATTACTTACTCCACTTCGTAATTCATTTCAGGTCTGGGATCTTGGCGGACAAGAAAGACTGAGGACATCATGGGCAACATATTACCGAGGAACACATGCTGTTATTGCGGTGATAGACAGCAGTGATAGAGCCAGGATCTCTGTCATGAAGGATGAACTTTTTAGGTTGCTGGGGCATGAAGATTTACAACATTCTGTGGTTCTTGTCTTTGCTAATAAACAAGATATCAAGGATGCTATGACTCCTGCTGAGATCACTGATGCATTATCTCTTCATAGTATCAAGGACCATGATTGGCATATACAGGCTTGTTGTGCCCTCACCGGAGATGGGCTGTATGATGGTCTTGGATGGATTGCCCAGCGAGTAACTGGCAAAGCCCCAACATGATGTTGATCTGCGGGAAACCTGGGATATTCATTTTTCATGTATTGAATTTATATGACGAGGGACAAAACTTTTATGTATCATTTATACTTCAAAGAGTCAAGCCAAGATAATGTGTTTGATTTGCTATGATATGAAGAAAAAGATTATTGAATAATCTAATTAAGACACGTTTTTAATCCTCAATCTAGTTTATTATTCAAGTGAGATGAATACGTGAAAGGAGTGAATTTTAGTCATGTACTTAAATTGCTGGTTTAAATATCAGAAGAGCCATTTAAAACAATTTTTATAATTCATATGGTTATATGGTTAATTTCCTCCTTTTGTTCGTCGTACGCTCTGTCCGCGTGCTTGCATGTGTTTGATGGAAGTATTTAATATTACAAAATTATTCAAGCTATTGTTTGGTTTGAAAACTTTATAAAGAATGTATCAAGTTTTCCTTTCCTATTTTGTATAACTAGACGCTCTGTGCACTGCACAACTGCAAACTGCAACTCCTGTGCTGTCGCCAATTTCTGCTACTGCTATAATTCCGGCCTATTATTCGCCCTCGTATTTTCTCAGTAAATTAGATTATTTTATGCAATGAAAGATTGCATTAAACTTACAATAATGAAATTTATATGGTACAAAACTGCAATATGTGAATGAATTTAACTCAACCAATTATAACCAAGACCAAAAGTTACTCTAAAACTAAGGGAGATCTGTAAAAAACATTTCCTCTTTCACTACAAAACGGATTCTGCATATGATACATTTAAAAGTGTCCTTTGTTTATAAAGAGAGTTTGACCCTAAAATGGAAAGTCTCCGAAAGTGAAGACTTTAGGATCACATGATCCAGATTAATTAAAATATTTAAAGAAAGCCCTTTCCCAGAAAAAATTAAAAAAAGTGTACGAGTAAATACTAGTGTACATGTCTATCACTTAGAACGGTTCTCTAAACAAATTAAAGTCATGGTTTACACCAATAACGATGAGAGAGATTGAAGTTCAGTTTTTAAATTTAAATCCTACTCCATTATGTTAAAATAATCGTTTTTAATGCAGTCACTACTCTGTCATCAGTCTTATCCGTAGGCAAAAAGAGCAAAAGGAGCACAACATTTTGTTGATTCCTTCATACATAGCTCACGAATGCTGAGGCAGTCTAGCACGTGGTCTATATATGTCTACTAAAGGCTTAGCATGATAACATATTCTATACATATCAAACTTGGCGCATCTGCAGTAGGCATGCCATCCCTGCAACTAAACAACTGAAGCTAGCCAGATTCACTAGGCCAAGCTAATGGTTTAGATGCAAAATTGTCTCCTGAAAGCAACTCTTCCCTAATACGTTGACAAGATTGAAAGATATACTAGAAAGAATTATGTTACCATCATAGTTACTTTAGTGATGTACAAGTAAAAAAGTGAACCATTATTTCCTACCCATTTTCATTCTCCAGTCCTAGATGGCCATGCCCTTTGGAACCATTTTGTTCTTCATCCACATGTAAACTGAAACTAGTACATAGTAAGTAGCTGCAATTGTACCAAGAATGAATCCCGAAAGAAACAACAATGGATTTACTGGCTTATTTACTCTGCCTTAGGACCAAGCTGCATTATTCACAGCCACACTTCAAAATTGCACTGAACATAAAAAAAAAGTAGGGAAAACAAGCTTCCAAACAAGGTAAACATAATTCTTATAATGTCTTAGGGTGTATATAGCGGATTCAAGGACGTAATGCTGGCTGCTAAAGAAAATGTATCAATAGAAATATCCCAGAGCTACATCATTAGCCAGGTAAAGTAACAAGTCTAAGGAAATATTTAGAAGAGTTTGTTTGTAAGGAGCTTATTGAACTTGTAAAATATCTTATAATTTCCATAAATTTTTAATAAGTTTCTTGATAGTTTATAACTTAACAAGAGTTTTATTAAATAAACATTTAATTGAAGTGTTTATCCAAACGCATCTAAGTCACTGGCACACAATATTCGTTGAGAAAATCAAATTTATTCCCTTATTAATTAGTACTCTGAAGTCTGAACTGCTAAAACATAGGGTTGCTTTCTCAGTTAATTGTGCTTTTTAATTAATCCATATTAAGAGGCAATTCCTTCTGTTTTCATTGTTGCTTCTACAAGGGAATCTTGAAGGGCAGCGAAAAAGTAGCTGCGATGCACAACAAAAGTTCAACACAAAAGCACAATCCTTGATGAAGGGTGACTTCAGACCTCAATATCCTGTATGCGCATCATTTCTAACTGAAAAGATTTCGTTTCTTCTCAAAAAAAAGATAATTCTTCTGGTTAGCTTCATACAGAAAAATAAAATAAAAATCCCAACGGAATCGGAAAGCTTTTAATAAAAATCTATATCCTACTTGTAAACCAATTATTTTTAACAAGGTGCTGAATTTTAACTCTTTAAGTAGCATCTTAGACAAAAGTCCAATTCCTCATCAACAATACACTGATTAGCATAATATGAAGGCTTTCGGGAGATTTAATGCTCTGAATCTTGACAAAAAATTTGAACATATAAGGAAAAGTACATTGAGCGGGGCAAATCCTCTCTGCACCATATAAATTCCAACCTCCACTCTATCTGTCATTGAAATGATGAAGATGTTCCTGTGAAACAACAAAAATAACTTTAAATGAAAGGTGGGTGGATAAAAAAATACATTTTTGGATTTGTATTTTTGAAACATATTTTTGAATTTCGAAAATTCTTTTTCAGAATTTTCAACTTTTGTGTTTTGGATTTTTTTTTTTCATAATGTATTTTTTTATTTCGGATTTTCTTTTTCAGAACAAGATTTTAAATTTTGAATTATATTTTTTGAATTCCAGGTTTTCAAATCCATAATAAAGAGTAATTTCGAAAATTCTGAAAGATGATAGATAAAAGTTGAAATTGATATGGTGCAAAAAGAACTTGCCCCAGAGTGGAGAGTGTGAGGACACGACCCTACAACATAGGCAGACCCAATAGACAGAAGGAGTAGTCTCATTGGATGAAAGATATAGGGTATTTATATTTTTTGAAATACTCAAATTATCATTGACAATTTTTTGGTGGTTCTGAAATAGGGGGTGTTTCGTAAGCAAAATATGTTTTTGGAGGAAATCCAAAAGACAACAAAAAAAGATTCAAAAAAATATTTTCTAGGACACATTTTTTGACTTCCAAAATGGTAAATCCGAAATTCATAAAATATGTTTTGGAAAGGGTATTCCAAAATGGTTATGAACAGGCCTTTTCGGGAATAAACTATGGACTACACTTTTCAGAATAATATGCATGGACTCCCCTATTTCATTTTGGATTTGTCATTTTCACAAATATTACGGATTACCCATTCTGTAAACAAAAAAAAAAAATAATTAACCTTACCTTTCTTCTTCGACGAACAACGCTTTCAAAACCAACCACTAACTAACGCAATTCTGTCAGAAATCACACATGTCTGTCTATGTCCATTGAGAGCGCACTAGAATCACCAAAAATCGCCCAGAATAATCATTGTCACTTACTATAAACAAGGACAACAAAAATGGTAGAGAAGAAGGAAATGTCGTGCTTGGGTTTTTAAAACCTCTCAGGATTAATTTTCTCAATTCATATTTCTGATGGGGTGCTGGAAGCAAAATGTAGGGGTGCAAGAAAAAACACTCAAGATTGTATAATGTAACACAGGTTTATTTTTGGTAGTAAAGGGGTTCTCGTTTAGACCCAAAACTATGTAATCCCAAAAATATCACCTATTTACCCTAGTTTAATATTCGTGTTCCCTTTACATAAGTTAATTCTTAGTAGAATTGTAGCGGAAACCTAGCATTGGTGCTTTCATTGCTTACTTCATGCCTCCCAAACCCCAACCCAAAAACCTGGAAGACATTCTTCAAGCTATCCAAGACCGCCTCGCGACCATCCAAACCCAAATGGAGGCCAATGAGACTCGCCATACCAATATTGAGCACAAAATGAGTTCCTCCAATCCTTTCTTAGCTCGTTAATGGACCAAGTTTCCTTTAGTCCCCTTCTTGTTTCCTCACCATTTATCTCTACACAAGAGCAAACCACCACTCAACCACCCCCACTACCCACTAACAGACCCCTAAATAGTAACTCGCATTGTTTGAAGGACTAGAACCACTTGACTGATTATTTCAAGTAGAACAATATTTTGATTTTTACCAAATCTCTCATGAGCATATCATATGAACGAAGATGTTCTTAGCTGGTTCAGATGGATGCACCACAACCACCTCATTACAGGCTGACCCTCTTTTACCCGTGTCTTAGAACTTTGTTTTGGCCCATCTTCATAAACCAACCACCAAGTAGAACTCTTCAAACTTTAGCAATACACTACCGTCACATATTATCATGCTAGAATTGAAAATCTATGCAACTGTGTTCGCGATTTATCCCTCATAGACCATCCTCAATTGCTTTATATCAGGTCTTAACCCTCAGATTCGTAGATAACTCATCATACTTAACCCATATTTTATTTCTCAAGTTATATGGCTCACTATGCTCATAGAAGACAAAATTTGTGACTCTAAAGCCAAAAACCCTTGCCCCCTCCTACATCCCACCACATTTAACCACACTACCACCAATAATCCACGTCCTCACCTCACTCCTACACCAACCTCTACTCTTCCCATTAAACTCCTTAACTTCTACTCTTCCTCAACATTTTTACTACTTCTAGAGGACACAAAGACCCCTTTTGAGCTTAACAATGACCCCAATTACCTTACCCAAACTGAAGATGTTATCCATTTCCACCTATCACCACACGCCTTTACAAGAAACTTTTAACCACACACTTAGAAATTCACAGGTGTCATCCACAACTTACCAGTCTTTATCCTTATTGATTCAAAAAGGTCTCACAACATATTCCAACCCCAAATTGCAACCACCTAAATCTACCCCTTCAACCAATCCCATCTTTCACAGTAACAATTGGCAATGATGTTTTCATCACTTGCCAAAGAATCTATCCTTCATTGGATATATCCCTTCAAACCTTTTTTTTTCACCATTCCATTCTACCTTCTACCTATCGAAGGAGCAGGCATGGTTCTAGGTATTGAATGGTTGCGAACACTGGGTCCTATTCAAGCATATTTTTCCATTTCAAGTATCGCCTTCACTCACCTTAACAAACAAATCACCCTCAAATCCACAACCACACCTACACCTACACCGACACAAGTTATTTATCATCAACTTTGTCAAATACTATCCACCCATGCCATGGCTTCCTTACATTTACTCTCTGTTGAGACCCCCTCTCCATCCTCTCTTCCAATAGAATTCATCTTCCCTCGAGGTGCGGTCAACCTAGCCAGTGTCATAAAAACACCCTATTCCCCTCTTTATCATTTACCTTTTTTCCATACAATGCATTCTACGCCAATATCAATCCATATTCAAAATACCTCATGGCCTACCACCACAGCGAACCTATGACCATCACATTCTTCTCCTCCCAAACACTACCTTTGTCAATGTCAAACCCTATCATTACCCCATTTTCAAAAAAGTACCATATCACACCTAATTGCAAAGAGGCTTTAGGAAGGTTTCATTAAACCTAGTACCGGCCCTTTTTCTTCCCAGACCTACTCATCAAAAATAGAGATGGCACATGGCGATTTTGTGTGGATTACGGAGCTCTAAATGCAGTCACCATATGTGATCATTTTCCCATGCCCATTATAGATTAATTTCTAGATGAACTAGGTTCAGCTACAATTTTTACTAAGATTAACTTATACTTAGAGTATCACCAAATCAAACTCAACCCAGATGTCACTCGCAAAACAAATTTCAGGACCATTGATTGACACTAAATTTCTGGTCATTCAACGTTTCAGGAAGCTATGAATGACCTCCTACGACCCTATCTTAAACGGTTTGTTTTAGTATATTTTTATGTCATTTTGGTATACAGTTCTACATTTCAAGATCATCTAACTCATTTAGAGCTTATTATGGATTTGTTAGAAACAAAACAATTTTTTGCTAAGTTATCTAAATGCAGTTTCACTACCACACAAGTTAGTTATTTGGGTCATGTAATTTCCTCTACAAGAGTTGTCCCTAATCTAGACAAAGTAAAAGTAATAATTGATTGGCCTCAGCCACGTTCACTCACATATCTACGCAGATTTCTTAGTCTCAACGATTTTTATTGAATTTTCGCTTGCCACTACACCATTCTCGCCTCTCCTCTCACTGATTTATTATACTACCAGAAGTTTACATGGACACCTATAACACAACAAGCCTTTGCAACACTGAAATTAATATTGGAATAGGTTCCTATACTACGCCTTCCAAACTTCACTCAACCCTTCATTGTAAAACAAAAGATGCCTCCGTAGTCGCCATAGGTGTTGTGTTCAACCAGGCCAATCATCCACTCTCCTTTAGTAAAAATATGTGTCACCTGCTCCAAGCAACATCCGTATGTATGCGTGAAATGTATGCAATCACAAAAGACATAAAAAATGACATCAATACTTGTTGGGAAATCAATTTAAAAATTTTACAAATAAAAAAAAGTCTCAACACATTCCTCTCTCAAACAAATCAAACACTAAAACAGTAGAAGTGGGCAACAAAATTACAGGGGTATGATTTTTAAATCATATACAGACCTAGCACAACCAACGTGATAACATACTCTATCTCACACTAGGAATTCTCACCTCCCACCCTATTGCTCACTATCTCATCCCCCCTTCCAGCCATTTTCAAAGAACTACAACAATTCTTCTCTACAACTAAAAGCCGCCAAATCATCCAGACTTACACACATAATCAGTCATTTCCCAATCAATTATGCACTCACAAGGGCTTTCTCTTCTTTCGCCATCAAATTTTCCTTTTTGTAGCTAACAACTTCTTCCACCACATTCATGAATTCCATGAATCCTCACAGCAAGACACTCCATTCTGAAACCCACATTAGCAAGGGTGACAACTTCCTTTTACTAACCAGGATGGTCTTGGGACGTCAAACACTTCATTCAACATTGTTATGCGTGTCAACACCATAAATACTTGCCACAAAAACCCATTGGATTAATTTATCCCCTCCAAGACCCAAATCAAGTATGGGATGACCTCTCTGTGGACTTCATAACTCACTTACCACCAGTTGGCCACATGACAATTTGGGTAATATGTGATCGTCTAACCAAATATGCTCACTTCCTTACATTTACTCATTCACTACACAACTCAGAGCCTCCCTCGTCGATTCTCCAGTGAAATTTTCCCTTCATGACCTTCTTAAATTCTTTGTCTCTAATTGTGGTCCCATTTTCATCAGCACCTTTTGACATAACATGTTCAAAGCCCAGGGAACAACACTCAAGTTTAGTGCATCTTTCCATCCTCAAACGGATGGTCAAACAGAAGTTCTCAGGAAAGCGGAAGAAGCTTACCTACGTTGTTTCACCAATGACTACCCTCACTCATGGTTTCAGTACCTTCATCTAATCGAACTATGGTACAACACTTTGCACCACTCCGCCATTAACACCTCCCCTTTCCAAGCACTTTATGGTCGACCACCCCACACCATTCTGGGCATGTTTCATACATCTCGAACTAGAACCACAATTCCTAATCTCCAACATCAACACACCCTCATCATCCATGCTATAAAATAGACCCTCCACTTAATGCGCCAAAGCATGCACGATCAAGAAAACCACCATCGCAACGACCGCTCTTCAACATTAATGACTGAGTGTAGCTTCGCCTTCAACCATAACGGCAACACTCCATCAAGTGACGACCATCGCGTAAACTCCTTCCACGCTACTCGAACCCTTATTCGTTCGCCATATAGGCACGGTGGCATACAAACTTTGCTTGCCCCTAACCTCCTGCATCCACGTAGTTTTCAACATCTTACTCCTTCACCATTTCAAAGGAAACCCATTCTTAACCTCTTTCACTCCAACCTCATCAGGAAATCCAGAAGTACCTTTAAACTCACCAATAATCAAACATCACCTATATTACCTGGAGTTGTTACTAATGTGCCTCAGTTTCCCTTGACCATTGTACCCGTCAGCTCGCTCAATCTCTAGAACCTTCTGCCCACAATGGAAGACAACCCTAACCTAATACCTCTACCCACCACCCAAGAGCCCAACCAAAACAGAACACAATTCCCACTTTGAGGACAAAGTGACTAGTCCAACGAATGGCATTGTTAGGACACAAACACACAGGTTCAATAGATAAAAGGAGTAGTCTCATTGGATGAAAGATTATATAATGTAACACAGACTTATCTCTAGTAGTAAACGAGCTCTCGCTTAGGTCCAAAACTATGTAACCCAAGAAATATCATCTATTTAGGTGATACTGTTTTCTAATAATACATGAGAAAGTTTTTACCTTGTTTAATATTCTTGTTCCATTTGTATTTGTCAATTCTTAGGTGAATTGTAGCGAAAACATAACACTTTGCCTCCTATTTTTCAGCATTTTATATGCTTCTTTAATGCTACGCTGCGGGTCAGGCCAATATTTAACACTGAAGAATGTTATCATATTAGATTAGCCAATTTGTAAGAGTTACTAATTAACATTTTATCATGAAAACTAGTGTTTTTTTTATCTGGCTAATGATCATGAAGTTACATATTTAGATATAGAGTAAAAGATGCTAGCAATCATGGTTCAAGGAGGTTAATATTTCACTGTTTTTGGGATCTGACCATACACTACAAGAAAATTATTAAATAATAACTAAATTTATAAAGACAAAAAATAATTAGTCATTATATTAACTAAATTAGATACTAATTTAGATACTAAAAAATTATTCATATCTAAAGTGATTTCTATTATTAATAAAAATTTATAAAATGATTTCTAAATTTGTATATAAATTAGTTATCTAAGTTTTAACGAGTAATATTTTAGATTCTAAATTAGTTTCTAAAAGACTATTAGAAATTAATTTATAATATAAAGTAGTAAGTAGCTAAAATCTTGATAACTAATGGTTAGATACAAATTTAGAAACCATTTTATAAATTTTTATTAATTATAGAAACTATTTTAAATATCAATAATTTTTTTATATTATAAAATAATTTTTAATTTAATTAAATAATAATTAATTATTTTGATTTTTAAAATTAGTTTTTGTTTAATAATTTTTTTTATAGTGTGAAGATATTGTTTCTAGACTTTTAATGCCCGATTAGCATCAACTATCCTACTATAAAAATGGCAAAAAGTAGTAACAGTTTTTAAAAGCAAAGTTTACGTTAATCGTTCAAAAGCATGACTTATTGGTCCAAACTCCAAACCATGGCAAGAACTCAAAACATTAACTTAATAGTGAAGTTACCCACCAAGGGAAGCTTAGCAGTGAGGGGTTCACATAATTTGTATAAAGTCTTAAATTCAAACCTTATTATCATCGTGCACACAGAAAAACAGTAAAGTTATCTCACTATCACTTGAGACAAAATAACCAAACCCCAAATCTTAATAGCAGCATAGTAAGTGGTGAATGCAGTTCCTCCCTCAACATCCACCACTCTCAGTTTACGGTCATAGAGATCAGAAGACTCCAGTGGCAAGGGTTTATGACATGATCATACACAATAGTAGCCAAAACCTTGAAGAACCTGAAGGCCTCCTTTTTGTGTTGGATGAATCCAGTCAGAGAAGCAGTCCTCAATGATGAGATGCTGCATCTGGGTGTCATGTAACCATAAGACACAACATCTTCCTGTAGAAGACCCTCTTCTGAAACTTAACCTAGTGAGCTTTGTATTTTCAGCTCCACTGAGCATTAAGTATGCCATGAAGGTCAACTGTTGGAGATCTCACATGGATTAAAGATTAGAGCCTTTCATTATATATAAGTGAGTGCAAACCTCAACTTTATGAACCGATTTTATGGGATTAAATTAGACTTAAAGTTCATTTCATAATAATAACAATTAGAAAAGTTGGAGAATTACTTTGGTTTAGGGCTGTATTATATCATAGAAATTCGACAAGGATGGTTTGGAAATTGAAAGTGACTAGGAAATAGTAAGGCTTATTAAGGCTTATGCAGCGAAAGATAAAGACACGGAACTTGATGCTGCAGCAATAAATAACTTAACAGAAGCTAGCTGATCAGTTTTTCCTGGCAGTACTTGTTAATCTCTTGTTCTTTTCACCACTCAACTGTTGCCATCGTCTGAAACCTCAATTTCTTGGATTTTTCAGTTAATTTTTTAGGAGATCTATTAAATCATTTGCGTTCCTTATTTATTAAAATTAATGTAAATTCTGTTTAATAGTATAAAATACAGAATGCTGATATTTCTGTATTGTTGTTGACATACTAAACAAAACTATGAGGGAGAATATTAGTAATAAAAATGGGTTTATGAAAAGCTTTACTCGGGTAAAATTATTTTTTATTAATGAAAAACTAGGCTTTTTACTTCTTAATGAAGCATAGGAAAAAAATTACTTACTGATTTAATTATGTTAATAGTTAACTATTCTTTAAAGGAACTGGACTATAACATTCAATATGCATCATAATTCTCACAAGCCTAGGTACTATTGAGACCCAAATCATAAGTATTAACTGAAGTCAACATGTATAATAAAACATTTGCGTGAGGTTAGCATATCATATCTTAAGTAAGACTATACTAATTAAGACAACATATATTTATGGTCAACCTTAAACTTTAGTGTATAGAACAAATTTTAATAAAAAAAATTAAACAAGACAACATATAGTTACGTATATGAGACCCTAAGTAGTCAACCTTAAACTTTAATATACAACAAATTTTAATAAATTTTTAAACAAATATTTTAATCTAAAAAAATTATTTTGATGACAGTAATTATTAATTCCTCCTTTCTCTCACAGTCTCTGTATATGTTTTTTTTTATACATTTAATATATATATATATATATATATATATATATCATCATCAGTTGGTGAGATTTTTATTGACTAATGGAGTGTCTTTATAAACACTACACTCATTCACTAAGGAGTTTAAGGTGGATCAAAACCTTAACCAATTTTAAAGGAGTTCTGACTAGTAAACCTCCCTCAATTTGCACAAACTCTAATCCATCTTGGCTTCAACAATTTATTCCAAATTTACCAACCACATTCATTTTGGACAGATGAATTTTCAATTAATTTTTTTTATCTTTTTGTTTAAAATATTACCAATAAGAGGCAGAGTTTTAGAAAGCTGCAAGCAGGCAACAGCTACATAACAAGAATTGTAGCCTTCATGAAAGCAACATGGGGAAGAGTGAGAATCTACTCCAGCTAGTCCAGTACGAATCTGTCCATGACAACTATCTGTTGATGATCATGAAAAGCAGACACAATAATTAACTTGAAGAAAAGTTCATCCCAAGCAGCACATAATTTCTTTAACATTTTACACTTCAATGCACATGTTGTGTGCATGTGACTGAGCAATATGCACACAAATAAATTGAAGGCAGTGATAGCTAATCTAATCTAACCCCAGTGTAATGTTGAATGAGCTTCATATCCATTTACATATAATTATCAAGAGTGAGTAATAGGAGCATTAGTCAAAGACAGTAATTATAAAGAACCAAGAAAAAAACATTGGAAAAGCTTAGAGCATGATGATGTAAAAGTCAAATTAAAATAAGGACAAACATTTAATTATAGCTTATTAGGCAGTTGGAATAATAAGGAGAGCAATCAGCTGCTGCTAGCTGTACATTTTCATATAATGCTCAATGATGGAGATGAGATTATTGCTTAAAATAAAACCTAATGAATTCATAAGGCATCTTAAAAGGGCCAAGCCAAATCCACTCCACAACAGCCATATACTACTAAAAACATTTTTCTTTTCAAAAAGTGTGCATTTGATTTTACATAAAGCAAAAGGAAGGTAGAAAGTGTGCTTCCCTGGGCAGCAACATGCTAAGGTTAGCCAAGAAAATGTCTTGAAAGAAAGTTAAAGAGAAGGGTGTCTCACATTGAAGTATATATTGCATTGCATGAAATGATACATATTTGTGATGAGGACAATGGTAGCGCAGACCAAGGTAATCACAACAATCCTAGATGAAGGGCTTTTTCAAGAAAGGCTACAACTGTTTGACTCAATTTCAAAAGTTGGTTTTGTTCCTACTTTACCATCTCTATGTGCACTATATTACACTCCCACCGTCTCACTTTTACACGTGGGATAAAGCTCAAACTCTCAAATTCAAAAGTTAAACCATTTTTTTAGTCTAAGTTGGGTCCAGTGAGATAAACACTCACAAATTCCAATTTTATTGGATTGCTATTGGTACTCTTTCACCTAATGCATTTTGTTGTTAAGATGGAGATGGATTAGTTGCTTTAGTACCTAAAGTGTCACGCGTGGTTTTTGTTCGTTGACCACCAAAAGGGGAATTAACTATACAATTATTTTTTACCTTTTTCTTGTTAGTACCATAACTATGCTTAAACTATCATATATTCCCTACCTATATACATACACATATACTATCCTTAGGACTCAAAGATACTCAAAACAATTATACATAATAAAAAATGAATATCACAAATCTAACTAATCATTCAAAAGTTGGTCCACTTCCATCACACCTTACAATAAAATTTATTTTTAAATCCTACAAATGCATAATAACATGTATAATACAGTTTATAAAATATCGAAGGACTAAAATATCGAATGATCAAATATAGAAGAACAAAATTAGAATATGGAAATTTATATATCTTAATGTATAAAAAAGTAACTTAAATGAAAAGGTGAATTAAAAATGATAAAATTTTCATTAATCAGTCTTCAACTCTTAAGTGGTTAGGTTTGTATTTTTGCTTAACTCACTCATGCAAACACTCACTACCATAGGCTTAATAAGATTCTAATATCTACAACAATTGAATAACATTCAAACAAAGATCAAGATGACTTCAAAAGGGAACGATGTAATGAAACCAACGTTAAGGTAGGTAGACTGAGGGATAAGAGGCTTATACCATAAAAAATATAGAGGTAATCCAAAGAAAAATGTAAGTAGAGTACATCTTCAAAGTTGTAATTATACTCCTCTTTTATTTCAAGACATCATTCTTTTTTATTGCTTTTTCAAGTAAGAGACAGTCTAACCTATGTATTACACGGTCTACACTTCTGTTCTTTTATTTTCTTTCCTTTTGGTTGTCTTATTCCGTATGTAAATGCAAAAAATATATATATTTATTATTATCTATTTTAATTATAGCCGATTATTATTATTGGGAGCAAACTGCAGCAAGCAGAAATTGAACCTAAGACCCTTTAGAGACCAAGGAAATATCAACCACTAAACCAGACAAGTTCTTTGGTCATATTACCATTTTTATTATACTTATTATTATTAATACAATTTATACATATTATTATTAATACAATTTATACTTATTATTAATATAACTTATACATATTATTATTAATATAACTTATACATATTATTAATATAATTTATACATATTATTATTAATATAATTTAAACTTATTATTATTAATATAATTTATACAATTTATAATAATAATAATATAAATTATATTCATATTATTAATATTA
>Ga0123342_1004411_pt1 | contig 21507 bp, 10 predicted proteins | sample Turbeawhitnodule_FD_89960 | JGI IMG/M metagenome (GOLD analysis project Ga0123342, IMG submission 89960) | Root nodule microbial communities of legume samples collected from Mexico - Turtle bean Mexico white nodule | ecosystem: Host-associated > Plants > Roots > Nodule | place: Mexico: Nepantla...
AAACCAAATAAAAAAAAAATAAAATTTTCTTCAAAAACAAATTTCTTTCCAAAAAAAAAAAAAAAACCCAAAGGAGAGGTGCTAGCTTTGACTTGATAAGCAAAATTGCACTGAAATGGAGCTATAAAGAAAGCATTATTACAATAAAAGTAATACTTTCCTCCCTGACATAACGTGTTATAAGCAATACAGATTCTCTGCAACAAACTCTACCCCATTGCTCTCTCTGTTCCACAATATTATTATAGTAGTAATCTACGTCTGTACCTGGCACTATCTTATAACAAGTTTAAATACACCAATTAGATGTATTAACGTTTAGGAGAGTACAACTAATCACAATCCTTTCTAATATACTAAATGTTTTGCCTCACTAAGTGTCCAACTCTACTTTTGCTAAAAGAAAATAATGTTTAAATCTTATAGGAAACACCTGTCATCCAAAATTCCAACCAAAGATGGTAAAATTATTACGCAAAAGAACTGTTTCTCCGTCAAAATTATTTTATGATTTACCTTGAACATACCAAAGACTGCTTCACTCCAACTTGCTTTTAGTAGTTTTCGATATTTGTCAGGATTTAGGAGCCAAATAAAATCAACAGCACATATATTTCCCCTATGATTGCGGTGGCTAACCCACTGCACAATGTTAAAGAAATATAAGTGATTAGAAGTTGGCACATTACACAAAAGAAATAAAACAAAAGACAGAGGTAAATATATGACCTTGTCTGCATCTGCATCAGTGTAATGATGTGCAGTATCATAAGAAGATACAAAGCCCTGAGACCTCAGGAACTTGTAGACATGTCCACGTTTGCTTCCATTCCAGTCACTGTAATAAAAAGCAGCATATAAAACCAGGATTCAAGTCTTTTAAACAAAACAAGTACATGAAAATTAATTTCCAATTTACCCGCAGAGCATGATTGGCATTGGCTTGAGTTGAAAATCATTCTGATAAGATTCTACGTATTGAAGAATCTTGTAAACCTGCAGAAAAGAAAATATTAAGGTATGTAAGTGTAAGTGAGAGACGAAGCTTGATATTGGGTATGTGATTTATATTAGATATAGATACCTGCTGCAGTCGTACAAGGGAGAGAGTTGAATCGTGGGGAAATAGCAGGTGAGTGTTAACAATCAAAATTTCCTGCCTAATATTACTGTTTCGCCATTGTGTAAACGGAGAAGCTAGTTCAACATGTAACAACTGAGCTACACGATCTCCAAAGTCATTGAAGTGTAACTCCTTGTAATTAAGAATATTGAAGTTTTCCTTTTGCACTGCTATAAGAAGACCTGCAGACCCGGAGGAAATTATATCAGAATTTGTACAAATCTTCAACTGGCAGTTATGGAGGAACAAAACTAAGCACATGGAAGATAACCTTATTATGAGAGCCTTATTAGTATTTAACTAAACCAAACTTCCATTCAGAAGAAAACTAAAACAGAACACATTTTTCCATTAAAAACAATTTTAGTTGTTTGTGCCTTTTCTAGATAAATTCTCTCTGCTATTCCCATTTGCCAACTCCAACAACAAATTAGTATTTGATCCTAAATGGGAGGAGTGGCTTCTCTTTGAATTTTCACATGACAACCAATAGTCTGTTTCTATTATTCTTCACACCCATAATAGGTGTGGCAAAACGGGACACGTTCATTTAGTCAGACCTACTATTTATATGTTGACTCCTTCTGTGAAAAGACTATCAGTCCATCAATTTTTTATATTTTTATTTATTTATTTATATATATTTAAATCAATTTTAATTATATAAATATTTTTAAATATTTATTTGATTAACTAATATTTTTAATAAGATAAATTAAAATAAGTATTATATCTGCATGTTAAATTTAATTTATAAATATTAATAATTTAAGTTATAATACTATTTATATTATAATAAAAAATATTTTAATTTTTAACTTAAATAAAAACGGGATGACCTAATCTCTATCTTAGTTTGACAGATTGAACGGAATGGATCAAACTCACTAATTAAAAACCTATATTTTTGGGCTGCGGACCAAAACCAACTTTTCCATCTCATAATACAAAGTAAAATATATATATATATATATATATTTACAATTAGAAAACACCATTTTAACACAAATTTGAACATGAATCTAACAACATAATACTCCTTCTGTCTCATTTTATTTTGATACTTTTGGAATATTCATCAGTGAATTTAAAATATCTGCAATGCATTTTTTTAATCATATTCTGTGGAATAATGGGATGCAGATTACCTCAAGAGAGGGAAGAGTATTAATTGACGTTTGAAGAACAATATTTGATTGTTAAATCAAAGTCCCATGAAAAAAAAAAAGTAACAACTACCCATTTAAAATCATCAAACAACATAATAAAGAAGACGAAGAAATTCCGACAAAACTGATAGTAAAAATCGAAAGGGAGTTCATTGGAATTGAGAGAGAATGTGCATAATATATTATCATACCATCTCCACGGTTGTTTGTCCTTCCAAGCTTGAAACTGACATAACCAGCGTCTCCAAGTCTCTTCTCATACAAATTAACAAGTTCTTCATTTCCAACCCAAAATTCCTGCAAAAGCAAAACCCACGTAATTATTAGCTTTCATCGCATTACACAATCATAATATCTCCCTGCACTGAATTTCACTTTTGACGACACAAACCTGAAGACAGATAATTGAAGACCTCTCATTCAACAACCAGTCCAATATCCTGTGATTCCTCTCCAACCAATACGTTCTGTAGTCGCTCTCGCGGCAACTCGGATCCTGCTTCCATCAAACAATACAAAAAAAAATGAAAATTGAGATTACCCTTTTGAAAGGGTGATTGATTCATATTGCTGGTATTATTGAAAATGCTAAAAAAATATAAGAACCTCATCGTTGATGCGCTTGTAAATGGGAGCGAGAATGTTAAAAGTGGTGCAGGTAATAGAAGGTTGTTGTTGGTTTTCCTTAATGGAAGAAGCAAGTGCCAAACCCCCAAACCTTGAAATCCTTCCCATGCTATTAGCCCACCTATCCGTTCTCATTCTACGTCCAAACCCAACCCACCAATGCTGCTCCCTGCCCCTGAAGATGCGTTTCTTGTTATTGTTCTTTCTGTGTCACGTACCCACGACGATGATCAAAACGTTAACAGCAATTGAAGTGGGTTCGTTAGGAAAGATGACGATGGAGGTGTGAAAAAAGGAGGGAGAGAGAAAGAGAGAGAGGGAGAGGGTAAAAGAATTGAGAAAAAATGATTGATAATAGAAAAACGTTGAGATTTTATGTCTCATAAATAGGGATTCCAACTCAATCACAACGAGTATCTTACCGAATCACGATTATCATGCTATTCAAACCCACTATATTTGAGTTCAACAATTCAAAAATATGACTCCAAAATAATTAACTAACAATCTTCCTGTCAAACATATTTTATCTGTCCATCTATTTTTTTTCTTGGGCCCATTTTTCTGTTTAAATAAATACTTTAAAAAATATATATTTTATTTATTTATAGATTCAAATTCGTCACCATAAGAAAGAAGTTGTTAGGGCATTTATGTTTTTTATTTTAAATATGTACATTATAACTAGGAATGAATATATTTTTAATCGTTGTGAATAGGATCATGTTGGATTTTGGTCTTTTAAAAATAAATTACTTTTCATTTCATTTATATATGTTGATATTTTCTTTACACTTCATAAGAAAAACGTAAAATTAGTCTTTGGGACCAAATAAAAAATTGCTCTTGTTTATAAGGATAGAAAAAAATTAATTTTTATATTTAAGTTAGTTATACTAGTGGGAATAAAGATGCACATTTATTATTATTATTATTATTATTATTATATATTTAAATAAAAAAATATAAATTCATGTGTATTTGTATATATGAGAGATATGTTGATTCAATTCCCCATAAAACACTATTTACATTTTTATTTCCCCATCTACACCATTTTATTTTTATTTTCCTAGCATTTTTGTTTTTAATTTCCTATCTAACATCATTTCAAAAGTACAAAAATTAATAAATTAAAAAAATTGATAATTTTAATTTTGAATGCATTAAATAAATAAATATTTTTAATGTTTAAAATAGTTAGAAATAATAATAAAGAAATAAGTTTTTACAAAATAAATAAAAAAAGTAATAAGTTATAAAATGTTTAGTTTATTTTTTTTAAGAATGAAGAAAATAAAAAATTAAACCCTACAACAACATAAAAGTTGAATCTATGAATTAAAATTAGTATTTATTTTTATTATTATTGATAATGTAATCATGTTAATTTCAAGTAAAAAAATAGAGGATATAATTATAAAAAAAAATAAAGTCAATTAATATTAATTAGTAATGAACCCAGATAATATTGAAGTGTCAAGATCCAAAAAAAAAAATTAATTCAAATGCTACACTTAATGCTTAAAAATGAGAAGAAAAAAATTCAAAAATAAATAAATATAGAAAATAAAAACAACAACAATAAAAATAAAAATAAATAGAAATAAATAAAGAATGGAAGAAAAAAATAATAATTAAAAACATAAACATATAAAATAAAGACAAGACAAAATAAGATAAAGATAAAAGATATAAAAAATAAAATAAAAAACAAATCAAAACAATATAAAGATAAGAGATATAAGACGATACTAAAAATGTATATGTTGAACATAAAAATGAAAATAGATGAGAAATGATCATTCATTTAATATTTTCTTCAATGATAGTTTAAATAATTTGTGCAAAATGAAACATAATTAATGACGAGAAGTGGGCGATCGCGTAATGGTGGGACGCGTACTTTTTGTGTGTGTCCTGGTGTTTGATAATATGAATATTTTTTTGTTCGATCATGTTGTTATCTTATGTCCCCTTTGAGATTCTTTTCATGGGCATAGTATTTGACCAGTGTACAGACTAATACTCTGCAATATTATTTGTATGTCCACTACTAATTAATACTAATTGACTTTTGTTTTTTTATAATCATGTCTGGTATGTTTTACTTGAAATTGACATGATTACATCATCAATAATAATAATAATATAAATAAATATTAATTTATGTTTATAAATTCAAATTTTATGTTGGTGTAGGGTTAAAGTTTTTATTTTCTTCATTCTTAAAAAAAAATTAAACTAAACATTTTTAATTTATTACTTTTTTATTTTTATTTTGTAAAAACTCATTTCTTTATTCATTAACTATTTTAAATATTAAAAATATTTATTTTTTTAATGCATTCAAAATTATTTTTTTTTTTTAATTCTTTAATTTTACCTTTTTACTTTTGAAATGGTGCTAGATAGGGAAATAAAAACAAAAAGGTGCTAGATAGGAAAATAACAACAAAAGGGTGTTAGATGGGGAAATATAAGTGTAAATAGTGTTATATGAGGAATTGAGTCGAATATGTTATTGGATTTCCAGATATTTGAGGAAAGAGAAAGATAAAATAAGAGTGAAAATATTAAAAAACTATTTTACATTCAAAATTGCTTCTCATAACTGTTTTAAAGAGGATAATCAATCTCTCAACTCTCCTGTTAAGTGACCACAAATAAATAAAATTAAAAATTATTTATTTAATAAATAAGAATATGAGTTTAAAACAGAAAAGTAATCAATCTCTTCACTCTCCTACTATTGTTAGGTGACAACAAAATAAAATTAACTATGAATCTCTCCCCATAATAAAATAGGTATAGATTAGCTATTTAATTTAATAGTATTTCTTTTTAACTTCTAAAACTATTGCGGGTTTTAAATGGTCGTACAAGGAACTAATTCGTGAAGTCAAATTTATTTATTTTCAAGCAACTGGTTATGTTCTTTTATAAGCCAAAAACACGACAAAGTTTTAATTACCTGTTTTCTCTTTTCTTAGAAGGAGAGATGATCATCATATTGAGAAACGCATCATCTTTTTGTATTTTGAAATTATTCCTAATTAATTGTTACATGATATTGTTATACTGACATTTTCAAGCAATCAATTACATAGGTTAAAGTAATCAATTATCTCAGAGAGAAAGGAACTAAAAATAGAACTTTGGCATTGTTTTATTTTCTTGATTTTTATCAAGTCACCAATTCTCTATCAATATTTCTATTCTATCGTAATTTAAATTCGTTTCAGCAACCCAAATAGAAAAAAAGTGAATAAGATTTTACACTTTGTATAGGTCACGATTTTGCATTTATTAATTGAAAAGTACTAATGTTTCATGTAACTCTATGAATCTTAAGAATATTTGGTTCATTAATGATCTAGAATTAAGTTCTAATAACCTCATATTAAGACTAAGCAATTGAGTATACAATTGAGTTTATATTTTTCAATTTGTATTGGTCTTCTCATCATCTCCAAGAATTGCATTACTAGGTGAAATACTTGGTACCACCATGGCTGTGGAATGAACTCCAACAGACTGTGCTGCCATGCCTGTTGAAACCTCTATGGATGCTTCAAGCATACTTTCTGTCTCTTTTCCTTTGCCCCACAAAAATGAGTACAACCCCATTAGGATCAAAATCATACCCAGCAAGCTGCAGATAATTAAAGTTTCAAATTTTCATTAACCACTTTCAAACATAATGCCCAAATAACAACATTGGATTATCAAAAACATAGTTAATGTCTTAAAGATGTTTCCCTTGCTAGTGGGTGGAGCAAGTGTTTGAAGGAAATAAATGACATTGCAGATGAGAAATTAAAAGAACTTGTAAATGACATTAGGAAAAATATTGTTTCATACATGCCAAGACTGATTGGTTCACCCAGTAAGATAGCTTCTGATATGGCCACAAAAATAAGAGACAATGGATTGAACATTGTGGGATAAGATGGTCCTTTGATTGAAATTGCCCAATAAATTAAGCAAAACGTAGCAGCTGTGGCCAGTGTTCCCTGTACAAACAAGTCTCATTCATTAATAATTTCGAAGCATAGTAGTTGACATCTTCATTCCTTTACTTGCTTTGTCGAAACTTAAGGTTCCTCCGAATACTTTTCATAACTAAAGTCGATCAAAGCCAATATAAATGGCCTCATGCTATTCCACACCATCTATCAGTTAACTGCAAGGATCTTAGGTAGTTCCTGTTATAAAACACCAGAAGTTTAAGCATTTTTTTAAAAATTTGGCCAGATTTCAAAGAGGCCTTCAAGTTCTACACATGCCAAAGTCAAACAATTAATATTGCCATGAATGCAACGTAATTTATATATAATTATGTTGAATTAAAGTTGTAAGACATTAGCATAATAAAAATTGTGTTACTTTTAACACAACTTCTCCCATCTCATAATATTTTGAAAACAATCACATTTATTAATAAAGGGGCCAAAATTGTTCTGTGCTTATAAAAAAAACACATATATGCAATATAAAGTGATTTCAATGAGGCGTTTTGAATTTGAGAACTCAAATAATATTGTCTTAATTTAATTTGCACAAACATCAAACTCCCAAATCATGTATTAAGCTATGTCTTAATATATGTATATAAAAAATAAATAATATCAGGGTAAAAGTTATATTGTCTTAGGCAAATATCAAGTTAAAAATATATCTATATAGATTACATTTAAATTGTTTTTATTATAAATTGGTTTAATTTTTAAATATTTTATTTTAATAAAATAATTTAATTTAATAAACTTTAATTTTTTGAATAAAATATTTCAATTACTACTAAATACAAGAATGTATTTAAATATTACATAATTTTAATAATTTAAAAATATAATTATTGGATGTCTTTTAGTTTATATTGATTGATGTTGCATTTTTTTATTAAAGCTCGCCATGATTTTTTTAAAATTAATATTGATGTTTTTTTCTCGATTTATGTCACAAAATTTTCTTTGGCTAACATGGGTAAAAAAAACAATTTTAGTCCTATTTGGTAAAAAAAAAATCTTAGTATTAATTGACAAAAAATAACATTGGTATGGTTAATAAAAAAAATCACTTCAAATATCAACAATAACAAAGAATTACAACAAACATTCATGTCAAAATATCTAGTTATCATCTTTAAGAATCAGTCTCTTCATCCAACATTATTAATGTTGAGAGGAAGAGAGAGAAAAAAAATATTTGTTTATAATAAATATAATCTAAAAATAATTCCTACTAAAATCAATAACAAAAAATCTTAACTAAAATCAATAAAGAGGCAGTCCTCCAATATTGGTTACGAGAATTGTAATTAGAATATATTGATAAATAACATCAATCTACATTATTTATAAAATAATCTAAAATTATAACTGATCTAAAATAAAAATAACTTAGTTGACATAAATAAAAAAAATGTTTGATATAAGCTAAAAAAACTATTAATATTGATCAAGAATATCCTAACTATGTTGATGACTATAAAATAACATTTATCTACAGGCATAGTAAAATAATCTTTGTAATGTCAACCGAAACACAAACACAATTCACTTAAACAAATCTCCACCAATATTTATGAAAAAAATTATTAAGATTATAACATTTAAACCTCAGTCAAACCAACAATATCATTATCTTTGTCGAGTAAATACTAAAAAATATATGAATTGCTGAGAATATGAAAATTTTCAAATTTTTATTTGTGGAATTTGAAATTCACCACTTTTAAGTAATCAAATTACTTTCACAATATTAAAAATAATAATTTCTTTTAAAATTTATTGTCCAAACAATATATTTTATCATAAGATATTTAATTATTTTATAAAAATAATTTTTTTAAAATTTTTTTAGTCCAAATGTTCTTTCGATAGTCAGTGAAGGTAGAGTTCCTGAAAAAGGTACTTTGATATCTAAGTTAAAACTCAGTATGAGATAACGAGAGTAACATAACTAGATAAACAATAGTGGTGGAAAGTTATTCTTTTGGTGTAAGTAAAGAAAACTATGAACATATTGATCTTCCTTCACTCATGATGAAGGAAGAAAGAAGAAAGAATGCAAGTAAGAAGGATCAGAGTGCAGAGCAGAGTTCTTCAATAGAAGAACTTTGATAAAAGTAGCAGCAATTGAAGGTATCAGTAATTAAAGTAGCAGCAATTGAAGGTACTTACATTGAATACATCTTACCGAGTATATTATGGTCATAAGTTGTAGATTCCACTTCAAACTCCAAGTAACTTTTCTGCAATCTAAGCATATTCCTACTATTGCTGCTTGAATTGATGCTATAATGCAAGTAAGCATTGTTCCCCAATATTTGAATGGAAATATTTCCAGCAACTTAACCTGAATAGATAGAAAGTATCCATTTTAGGAACATAATATTATTCAAAATCAAGAAATCAAGAAAGTATTAGGGATATATATATTATACATACTTGGACGATGAACCAAGCTGTGTATGAGAAGCAGCTAGCAAGCAAAAAGAGAGTGCCACGAAGCATGTGGGTTTTGGATGAGTCAACTGTTGTTGCAGTGTGTATATGATGGCTACTTAGACCAATATAGAATTCATTCCCTTTGTAGAGACTAGTTGTTAAGGCTCCCCCAACACACAATGTTGCTCCTATTGTCTTCACTTTACTCGCCCATCTTCCAAACCCCACCCTCTCCATTCTGCACTCATTTGGACAAGGTGTGAGTTGGTATAAACTTCAGGTATGAGTAGAATGAAATACAGGTATATGGTTGTTCTTTCTATACCTGCATATAATAGAGAAAATGAAAGTGGTGATAGGAACCAAGCTCAGAAAATTCACAGAGTAAGTAGCTGATGTGTCTCGCAGACCATAATAGAACAGTCCCATGGCCACTGTTATCCTGCAATCATATCATATAATTAAAAACTATCTACAACTTAATTACAACACCTAAATCTATTCAAATCATTCAACAACTAATAAAACCAAATATGGATGTCTTTTGTTCAAATAATAAAATAGAAATGTTTTAATTACTGATTATTTATATTATAAATTTGGTAGCAAAAATCTTGGTAACTAATTAGATAACAATTTAGAAATTATTTAACAATAATAGAAACTAATTTAGAAACCAAATTTTTTTAGTTTTCAAAATCGTTTCTAATTTAGTCACTTAATTATTTTTTGTCTCAAAAAATTGGTTTCTATTTCATGATTGTCTTGTGGTGTTAAGTTTCACTTTTATGACGTGATTTTTTTAGAAAAGAATAAAACTGACCTAAAATATTTAAATTGTGGTTTTTAGTTGTGGATATTTTAAATCGTGGTTAATTAAAGTTTCCGTTAAATATAGAAAACCATTATTAAAATATGATTGGAGTAAACTCGTGCCTTCTGCACTTGTCTCTGTTTGTGTAGTCTTTGTGGAGTAGAAGAAGAGACTTGTCGTCATTTGTTTTTTAAATGCAAAATTGCTTTGACTGTATGGAGTTATTGCTTGGCTTGGCTTGACTTGGCGTAATGTAAGTGAGTCACAATGATCCACTGGTAAGTTTAGGTTGTGTAACGTCTCTCTGATTCTACTAATTATGTTTGGGGAGCAATTTGAATGACAGTTGTTAGAGAAATTTGGAATTACAGGAATAATGTCATTTTCAAATGGGGATGGTTGATTGTTTAAAAATGTTTGTTATGATTGATTCAATTAAAGGTTTGGTCTTGGGTTAATTCAAAGTCACACTCTGATTTTTTTTCCTACTCTGACTGGTGTCTTGATCCATTGGTTTGTATGAGATTGGTTAAGTGATGTAATTTTGTCGAGTAGTTCTAGAGCTGGTGTTGTGAGGTTGTCAGGATCTCTACAAGAGTTGGATCACCGTTGGAGTGGTCCATATTTAATTTATTTTTTATTGCTGATAAAAAATAATGATTATATTAACCATTTTTTTTAAATTATGGATATTTTAAATCATATTAATTAATGTAAATTTTTTTAAAAAAAAAAAAAACGTTATTCTTTCGAATTTTAAATATATAATAAGTTTTGTTTTGTTTTTCATTCTCCACCACTTTCAAAATCTAAATATTTTTCACTGAAATCAAAATTCTAAACACACTGATTCTAAAATTGAAATTCAAAATATTATTATTATATTATTATTATGAATACTATTAATAATAATAAATAATTTTAATATTGATATTAATAATAATAATAATAAATAGCATTGATAATACTATTATAATATTACTAATATTATTATTAATAATAATATTAACAATAACAATAGTAATAGTGTTATTATTCATAATAATATTATTAAAAATAATAATATTTTATTACTAATTATAATAATAATAATAATAGAATGATTTGTTAAAAAATGAATCATTTATAGTTTTTTAGAAGGATTTGTTTATTTCAAATCTACAACTAATGCAACAAATTTTAAATTAGTTGTTGTAAAATGTGTTATTTTTAAATCTCTTTCAAGTATGAACAAGAGATCCAAGAATTATGTCCGATCTTGATAGTGAATATAGTTGAGATGATATTTTCTTAAAAAAAACTAATTTGATCTTTAGGTTTTGAACTAAAAAGATAGATAAGAAGAAACTATAAATTGAACTTAAATTCTAAATTAGTTCAAATATTTAGAAAACTCGTTATCCTAAAGCTGGAATGAAAGTCAATAAAAATTGACCTTCGAAATAAGTCAACTCAAAAAAAGTAATAATAATAACATATATCATAGGATTTTATTACTAAATATAAATTATGGTCAATGTGATTGGATTTTTTGGGATTTTACGCATTAAAGAATGTTTTTTTATTTGTTTTTTAATTTTTTCTTAATTTTCTTTTAGTTTAAACTGATTAGGTACTTAGTCTACTCTTAAAAAAATATTTTTTTTCATGAATTTTGTGTAATCTTCTTATATTTTTTTTTTAATTTTATACTATTTTTTATATGATGACACGCGGTAACTAGGATGAATTTCATTAACAGAGAACATCACAGATACTTTAATAAAAGTGCTTTCACTATAGGCTAGGGCCACGTTGATTGATTTCTTTCTTCTCTGTAAAGAAGTTCCAGTATTCTGAAATTGTTTATTGTATGTCAAAGGCACACATGTCACACATACATACATATGACCTAAATATATTTTTAATTTTCTTAGCCATTGTTAAATTTATTTTTATTTTTCTAAGTTTTTACTGTTTGTGCTACGTTTACTGCTAGGACTAATGTTCCGTGGATGCTTCAGAATCGATGAAATACTTGTCTTAATTTTTGTGGGACAATCAGGTTTAGGATAAACCATATTTTTCTTGAAGGGAATGTCTGTGCTGATAAGTTGACTAATTTAGAATTTTTTTCATAGAGAATCATTTCATTGGTATAATAGACTCTCAGCTAGTCTGTTTTTAGAATTCTTTATGAATAGGTATAATCTACCTATGTATCGTTTTTGTTAACATATCAGTTTTGGTCTAGTCCCCCATATTTTTGTATTTTCTTTCTTTTTTTTAATAATATTTTTTTTTTCATGTGATGGCAGATGATTGTTGTTATTTGAAGTGTAAGCCTAGCTGAGATGTCAAGTTGCATAGTGATGCCTAACATGAAAGTTTTTTATAAAAAAATAAATAAATTACTAAATTACAACTAATTTTACTAATTTTAGAGATCATAATAACTAGTTAGGAATGGACCAAATTAGAGACAATTTTAAAGATTAAAAAAAATATTGATATTTAAAGTAGTTTCTATTATTAATAAAAATTTATAAAGTGATTTTAAATTGATATCTAACCATTAGCTACTAAGGTTTTAGCTACTAATATTTTAAATTTTAAATTAGTTTCTAAAAGACTAATTGAGACCAATTTAAAATTTAAAATATTAGTAGCTAAAACCTTGATAGCTAATTTAGATACCAATTTAAAAACCATTTTATAAATTTTATTAATAATAAAACCACCTTTAATACAAATAATTTTTTAGTCTCTAAATTAGTATCTAATTTGGTTAATATAATGACTAATTATTTTTTGTCCATAAATTTAGTTGTTATTTAATGAATTTCTTGTAGTGTTTATTATATTTTATTTTCACAAATTTTAATTTTTAACAAGTATTTAAATATTTCTATAAATTAATATATTTATTCATCCCATATTATTACATAAATGTATATGAAAAAATATTTTTAAATTTTATAAAATAATACTGATAAAAATTAATAAAATTAATCACATGAAAAACAATTAAAAAATGTATTACTTATCCACTCTTATATTGTAAAATTGAATATTTTCATATTTGAATGGTTTTTAAGTACTACTCTTGAACAATAGTATTTTTAGGAATTATTTTTATTCTTGTTGAGTCATGTATCTATAAATCTTATAAAATTAAATATTTAGTTTTACTTTAAAAAAAATTTGAATACATTTTTCAAATTTACGTTAAATTTAATTTGATTTAACAACTACTTAAAAAGAATCTCAACGATATAAAAATCATATTATTTTAACTTCATTTTCTTAATGGTATATTTGCGTGGGAAACAAATATTTGATTTAAAAGAAGTGGAAACAAAATAGAGAGAAAAGTTGAATTCTAAAAGCAAAAACTCAAAAAATAAAAGAATATTTCAATTTCTTTCTATATGAAATTTCAAATTTTTCTCATCTTCCGATTTTCTTTTCCCTCTACAAACAAATCATAATGTCTAATATATGTTTCTTTCAATTTACCATATTTAAATTAAATTTTGATTATTTTTAAAAATATTAGTAAATCAATATTACAATATAAATTATCTAATACAAATATGTAGTTTAATAATTTTTATTTTTTATAAATTTTAACTACAATATAATTTATATACTTTTTATTATTAATTATAATTATACAAAAACAAATATTTATTTTATATATTCAAACACTAAAACGTGATTTATAAAAATTGCAAAATACATAACTTTTGTACAAGTTTGACCTCAGCTATCAATGTGTGTTACAAACGAAATAGAATACTCTGTTCTACATAAGTTGTTAACTAATCTTGAAATTATTTTCCTTTCTAATGGGAGTAATCAATATCACTGATATTGAATATTTAAAATAACAAATGAAGAAAAAAAAACTTTTGCAAGTGTGTAGAAGAAAGGTGAAGAATAAATGAAGATAAAAAATTTTGAAGATTTGGGAAAGCATATGTCGTTGATGTTGATGGGTAGAAGACGAGAGGGGAAAAAGTGTGGATATAACATTTTTTTTTCTTTCTCCAAACTATGTGGATATAGATATTTTTTATAATGAAAAAAAAAAAAAATTACATGTTCATAAGTATTTATTAAATAATAAATAAATATGAATCAATTTAAGGATGATTTAACTCTTATACAATAATTAAGAATATAAATAAGATAATACCTCACACTCCAACCTATTTCAAAATTTCGATAAAAACACTATCAATTATTCCTTACTTCAAGAACAATCGAAGAAGTTCATCCTCAACAACAACCAAAAAAAATTAACTTATCAAACATTGAAATTGATAAAAATCTAAATATATATACAATTAGTTATAATTATTTATTATTTTAAAATAAATAAAAATAATTAAATAATTATATATCCACATGTTTTTATACTTATCTCTTAAACTAGTCTAGGTACTTCCTCTTTGTCTATCTCCTTCACATGTGTCAAAACCCTAATTTCCACTTGTTAGGTGACGTGTAAGAATTAAAACACCTAATTATACGTTTTGCATTGATTAGAGAAACCGAAAGCTGCAGATACCCAACTCGAGACTTCAAAAGCAAATTAATTTGTAGATTTGTTTGGAAAATCTGTAGCTTCCGTCATTTCCAATATAAAAGGTGTCTTCTCACCACAACCAACCCAATAAAAACATAGCATAAGTTCATAATCACCATATAAGTCAGTGTTCCACTGTTTACTAGATTTAGGAGGTACGTGCCTAGTGTCACCTATCCCTCGACATCGATAAATGCAGGGTGGTTGTCATGTCATATTTGACAAATTAAGTAGAAGGTTGTCTTGTTTTTTTTTTTTCACAGTGCTTAGTTTGTATTTTGAGCTGGTACTAACAGAAAATAAAAAGTTCCAAAACAAATGGGGCACATTCAGAGGACAATTTGCTGTTTGTATTTATAAGATAAGATATGTCTGTATAAAAGTTGCATCAGTGAACAAGCAAACATAACTGTCCACTGTATTCAGTATTTGATATAGGAAGAAAACCATTAGGGTAGATGAAGTTAAAAGGATAAGATTGATAAGAAATAATTAATGGGTTTTTTAATTGTGTGATTACTGTAGAAAGAGTTAGAGAGATGAGATTATTATAAATTAAAATTATACTATCTTTTTTTACAGGCATCAACAAATTTCCAGCCATCAAAATTGATTCTTGCTCGCAAAAATCAATTTTCCACAGACAATTAGATAAAGATACCTTCAATTATCTGTGCAATCCTTATAAAACTTGAAAAATCGAGTGTTGGAGATGCAAAGGTCAATTTTCATACACTACAATGGATTATGCTATCAAATTATGTATGGACAGAAAGCTAGCTAGTTTTGATAGAAACTGGATAAAGCTAATATCTCTATTCATTTGTGTTCATTTTTCAGTCATTTTTCTTCTATTAACTGTATATATTTTAACCTATATATTAATCTTTTTTATTTCTTTCCTTCACGTTTCGTTTGTAAAAAACAACATTTATTGGAAACATTTCTTTAGACTTTGTTTCCCATTTTTTCTCTCAATTTCACACTATTTCTTATGTTCGACAAAGACTCTCTTACTAACAGGAAGTGATCAATGGATCCAGAAAAAAAAAATAGAAAGAGAAAAAGGGAAAAAAGTAGAGAAGGAGAAAACAATAGATATAATGAGTAACATGAAGATCCATCTAGATTTAATAATATTTCACGTATATGAGAAACTATTATATGAAAGAATCTTAACTAATAATATTTATGTAACACGTATCTTTTATAATAATCAACTGCATAAGCAAATTAATGCGTACCCCAATAATGCGTTAAGGAAGAGCCAGAAGCAAATCGACCACCTCAACTTCTTTTGGCGGCCTCTGCAAATCACAACACATATGATTCAATCCAAAGAAAACAGTGAGATGAAGAAGTGGAAGAAAGTTCAGACATGCAGAAACATGAAAGAAAAGCTCAATTAGTTGCCTTTCAAAGTAGAAAGCAAAAGGGGCAACACAAACAGCAGCAACAATGTGACGGTAGGCAATAAGTGCGAAAATGAAAGTGCCCTCAACAAGTATAACCCTGGTTAGAATCTGCATCCCCGTTGCAAAAACTTGCACTAAAAGCATGCTAAGCATAGTCTTCGACCCCTTGAACCATTCCTTAACAATTTTCATCTTCTATACCTCTCACTCTCTTCTGAATTGTCCTTATCTAAAGAGATAAGAATGAAGCAAAATGTGGGCAGAAAAGGGTTTTGTTTGGGTTGGCACAGGAATCTGGAACTGAAGTTGGTGTTATCTGATTATTAGCTCATGAAATAGGGAAAAAGATGAACTATAGAGAATCTAATACTGAGATTGCAAACATGGTTCAGAAAGCATAAGCATAAGTAGAAGTTGGAAAATTTTGGAGGGTAGAGAATGATAACAGATGCCATACATTTCGTTTGCACAAACTATATATAGTAAGTTAGGAAACTCTCGTGTCAGCCATGTTTGTGGCTTCATGTATATTATATACATGCATTATTAATTAAGTAGGGACATTTTTCAACGATATTTCACACATCACATGTTATACAACAACATATACATTATTGATATATAGTAGAGATATGTTTTTTACCATTCAGCATGCAGATGAGTTGTTACATGCTCCCATTAATGTTTTTTATTTATATATTATATTAAGTCTGAATTTTAAATATATATTTGTGTTAATATTTCAAAGAAGAATTTATCTTTTATAATTATTTTATGATCTTCGAACAATATATTCTCTATAAAAACATTTGTATTATAATAAAGAAAAATAAGGAAAAAATTATACGGGTTGTATGGTTGTTGTAATACTCTTTTCTTTGTTACAAATAAATTTATAAAATCATTTATAAGTGATAATTAAATTTATATTTTTTGTTTGAATCTTAATTTATTTGAAAAATATATATGATGTTGTTTAAACAGGGAGAGAGAGTGAGAACAGAAATTAGAAAATACAAGTAATGAAATTGATTGGGTTTGATGCGGAAGAATAAATATGAGCAGAGCCGGGGTTGAACTTACAAGGAGTGGGTGCCTATAAGAAAATTTAAGGAAAAAATGACTTTTACACCGAAAAAGTAAACCACAACCTATTATAATAATATAATAATATTTTAAATTAAAAATAAATTAAATATTATTTTGTTTGTTTGGTGACACTAAAAGAAACACATGAAATACAAACCAAATTTTAGATAAAAAAATAATTAGTTATTATAGTAATTAAATTATAGACCATTTTAAAAATTTAAAAGAAAATAGTTTCTATTATTATTAAATGGTTTTTAAATTAATATCTAATTAACTACCAAAATTTTAACTACCAATTATTTAGTTTCTAAATTTGGTAGCAAAAATCTTGGTTGTTAATTAGATACCAATTTAGAAATCATTTAACAATAATATAAACTAATTTAGAAACCAATTTTTTTTAGTCTTTAAAATGGTTTATAATTTAATTTTTATAATAAATAATTGTCTATAATTTAATTTCTATAACAACTAATTATTTTTTGTCTCTAAAAATTGGTTTTTATTTTCTTGTATTTCTGTGCCTTTTAGAAGAAAAAGATGGAAATAAGGAGAGAAAATGAAATTATTTAGATAAAGGGAAAAGAGAGTTAAGAGTGAAGGAAAGTAAGAAAAAAAATTGTGACTGTTCTGATAGGTATTAAAAATTAAAGATAAAAAAATTTATTGATGAAATTATAATATTATTATTTTTCTCTTACAATTAAAATAAATTTAAATGAATGATGATAAATTATTTATATCTACTACACATTGGTTAAAGCATTGTTATCATATCAACAAATTTGATTGAAAAAGAACTACAAATTATCTAATGTAGAAAAAACTTTTTCATAAACTTTTTATAAAGCTTTTTTGTTTTTTTATTACTCTTATTATTCTATGTTTATTATTTTTATATATTTATTATTATAATTATTATTTATGATTTTATTATTATTTCTATATATTATTATTTTGTAAAAAAATTATTATTATAAAATTTTATTATTATTTTTTTGAAAATTTATATTTATAAATTATTAAATTATCTTTATTATTATTATAAATAATTAAATATTAAATTTTATTTTTATGTTTGTTGTATTATATAATATAATACTATGTTATGTTTTTTTATGTTATAATATTTTATAGAATCAGTTATATTATTTTATATAATCAATTATATGCTATGTTTAACGTGGATTATGTTAACATAGTTAATTATATGTTTATGTTATATGTAACATATTATCGAATTTCTCTTTGTACACTACATCCACAAGGTTAAATTGGTAAAAATATTTATGTATATTTTTTTTTCGTCTTTCCGTGTATTTAATAAGGATGCCTTATTATATATGAAGAATTATTTTTATGATTACATTTAGCATTTTTGACGATTTTAATCTTTGTTAACTATGTTATTTGTGATTTTTTTTTTCTAGAAGATATAGTATCTTTAATAAATTATCAGTGATTTTTACCAACCCTAAAATGACAATTATTTTTCGATGGTTCTGTAAACTCCGTCACTTCCAGGGATTTTTCCAGGGATTTTTCAAACCTTTGTTACTTTCAGGGATTTTTTAAATCCTTTGTTACTTGTGAGTAAATTTCCTATCTAGCACCATTTACACTTTTATTTCTCTATTTATCACCCTTTTGTTTTTATTTTTCTATCTAGCACCTTTTTTTTTAAATTGTTACTATATTATTTCAACAATATTAATATATTTTCTTAATTATGACTTTATTTCCTCAATATTAATATCTTAATTTAATTAATTATTACTTTATTATATTTTTCTGCTTTATTAAATTTTTTTATTAATAATTATTAATAATACAAATTTATATTAAACATAAAATTAAATAACATTATTTAATATTATTTTTTTATTAAAATTAAACTTTTAATACTAATATTAATTATTTAACAAACAAATAATTAAAAAAATCGTTTTCTATTTTTTAAAGAGAAAAATCATATTATAATTCACTTTTCCAATAATAAGATTCTGATCGGTTTTCATAAGTATGTACTTATTTCTTATTGAGTTTATGTGTGTAATTATTTTTTGAGTCCCGATATGTTGACACCCTCCACACATGACACACATTTGACGTTGCAGACATGACAATGACGTGATAGAGTGAGATTGTGCAGGAATGAGCAGCGCGAGCTTCAAAATAGGGTTAAAAAGAATATATTACATCAGTTCTTAGAAACAATCGGTGTAATATATTTTTTTTTACTCAAAATGACCCATATTACATCGATTAAGTCATCTAACCGATGTAATATATGATCCATATTAAAAAAAAATGAATTTTTTTTTCATAAAGAGTGGGTGGGTCATAAACGTCACATAGGTAACCACTTACAAACACACGGATAACCAATTTTGTGTGTGCCAGTATATGTGGAGGAACCTGTGGCTGGGTAACCAGTTTTGGTATGGTTATTACATCGGTTAAGTCATGTAACCGATGTAATATATGGTTCTTATTAAAAAAAATGATTTATTTTTCATGAATAGTGGGTGGCCGTAAACGTCACATAAGTAACCACTTACAGACACACGGATAATCAGTTTTGCGTGCGTCACATAAGTAACCACTTACAGACACACGAGTAACCAATTTTGCGTGTGTTACAGTATATTATAATATAGAGTCAGTGTCACATCCTCACCAAATGTCACGTCTGCAACGTTAATTAATGTAATGCAAGCGATGTCAAGTTTGTGTTAGTGAGAGATTGTTAATAAAACATTTTTCTTATTTTTTCCACACATATTATTTAGGAGAAGAATTCTCTTAAATTATTGATATAAGTAGGAAATATCACACACATTGATGAAATATTCAATAAAATAAAACTAAATACTTAAAAAATTAAAAAAAAAACAACAACAATGAGTCAAACCTTAGCATTCAAACTACAAAAATAAGAACAACAAGTATTGCACAATAATAATTACAATTGAAAAATAGAAAAATTTAATATAAGCATACAAAGGAGTAAATTTGATTAAAAAAATGAGATCATAAAATAAAAAATGTAGAAATAAGTAATCTAACAGGAAAAAATATGTAAGAAGAAGAATAGAAGAATGATTTGGTGATAAGGTAATTCATGTGTAAGATCTGAACAAACAAAAAAAGTTAGAAGAAAGAGGTTTTACTAGGGTTTTATTAGAAGCAACTGGAGAAGAGAATTAACAAGAGGAAGAAAATTGATGCCCACGAAAGAACTGCAGAGAACTCCAGCGCCCGAAAATGACGACCATTTGGAAAACCAACACCGCGAGAAACGCAGTGCGTTGTTTGAGCCAATCCTTGGCTTCTACTAGCCGCACTCCTTCCATTCCATCTCGTTTCTCCTCCGTTCGCTACCTCCGCACAGGTCGCGATCCTAGTTCCAGGTTAGATTTGTAGCTGCTAGGTTTCGCCGTCAAACAATTATTTTTTCTTTTTTTTTTTCATTTTTAATTTTGAGGCGTTGTTGAGTAGGACCTATGAGATTATTCCGCCGGTGAATTGGGGGATTCGGATTGTGCCGGAGAAGAAGGCGTTTGTAATTGAGCGATTCGGGAAGTACGTTAAGACTCTTCCCTCTGGAATCCATTTTTTGATTCCTTTGGTTGATCGTATCGCTTATGTGCATTCGCTCAAGGAGGAGGCTATTAACATTCCTGACCAGAGTGCAATTACCAAGGACAATGTCACCATCCTCATCGATGGTGTGCTTTATGTCAAGGTTTATGTTTTTTGTGTCTATGTATTTGGTTATTGTCTTTGAGTGGGCAGTGGCGTTGAACTATTTTTTCGTTAAATAGAAGAGAAAGTTAATTGAGATTCTCATAGAGGTTAAAATTAATTTATGTATAAGTTTATTTATAGAAATTATTTCGCTTAGCTTCTACAATAGCTGTATTTAGTTTATGTATAAGCTAATTTGAACTTATGGGGAGAGTTTGATTCAATTTTGCCTTTTTATGTTCTTCTTTGAGAAGTTTGTCCAGTCTAGATCATATATTTTTTATTTATTTATTGGTTTTTTTTTTTTGGAGTGCAGATTGTGGATCCTAAGCTCGCGTCTTATGGGGTGGAGAATCCCATTTATGCTGTCATTCAGCTGGCACAAACGACAATGCGTAGTGAGCTTGGTAAGATTACTCTTGACAAGACCTTTGAGGAAAGGGACACTCTCAATGAAAAGATTGTGGTGAGTTTAGTTATAAGTTCTTC
>Ga0123342_1004412_pt1 | contig 21506 bp, 10 predicted proteins | sample Turbeawhitnodule_FD_89960 | JGI IMG/M metagenome (GOLD analysis project Ga0123342, IMG submission 89960) | Root nodule microbial communities of legume samples collected from Mexico - Turtle bean Mexico white nodule | ecosystem: Host-associated > Plants > Roots > Nodule | place: Mexico: Nepantla...
ACAAAAATATATATATATATATATATATATATATATATATATATATATATATATATATATATATATATATATATATATATATATAAACACAACATCCCTGCACGAGAAATTGAATATTGGGACCACGTTCATTCCACATCCAGATCTTCTAGCCTAGGGTTCTATTAAAAATTAAATTTAGTTTCCCTTACCTTAATTGCTTGTTTTCCAATCAACTTATAGAATTTTATTATAAGCTTCAAGATTTACGGGCCTAATGCAAGTTATCCAAACAGAACAAAAATTCAGTATATATAATAGAATAAGTTGAGAGGATTAAACTTCTCAACTGACCCCACCAAGATTGATGACTAAATCCTAATAAAAAACAGAGAACAAAGCATATTTAGAGTAAAAATGAACTTATTCTGTTTGAAAATTTTTCTGATAGAGTAGAAATGTTTTTTAACTCCTCACCTCAGCTACAACGTGGTACGATCAGATTCTAAAATAGATGAAGATTGGGAGAGAAAATTAGGAGAGAGAGGGAGAGAAGAGAATATGGAGAGAGAGAATGAAAGGCACGAGAAGGGCTATGTAGCCTTTTAAAAAACGTTGTTACATCTACTATTAATTTTTATTTAATGATTTTATTGTAATAAAATAATTTTGAAAGGAAAGAGTATTATTTTGGAATGAAATTCACTCACATCGAATAAAAGTGTAAAACTATTAAACATTGTGTTTTTTCTTTTTGGATTAGAAAAAAGTAGGGTTTTTAAGATGTCAATGTCAAATGTTTGATCCTTGGTGTATCAAACTTCCTTTCTTTGGGACCAAAGGATGGATCCATGTTGTAAACAATGGGGACAAACCACCAATTTTCAAATCTCTATTCTCTTATGATATTATTATATTCTTCTCTCACCTTTAAAAGATACTCTACCAAGTTCCTTCTCCAAAATCACAAATTTAAGAGTGAAAAAGGAAGTGCATTTGAAAAACTTTAACCTACTAAGGAAAAGAGTGTCACTTTTTGTGTTTCTCTATATTTTTTATAAATGGAATAAAAAAAAATAGGAGAAATTACTATGAAGTATACAATTAATTATAAGAAGATAGCTAAATATAAAATAAAATGTAGATACATGATGGTAATTACTAAATAAAGATAAAGATATAATAGTATCCAACGAAAAAGTTAACACTAAAGTGAGATATCAATAAAATAAGTTATTTCTCATTTTCAACGTATAGCAATTCTCTTTTGAATTTAAATAAGAATAGAATAATTAACGGTAATCAAGGCTAATTAATTCCATGGTCATAAATTCAATTATTATAAACTCCTTTTTCTTTTTCTCAAGTTGCTTTTCAAAAAACGTCTACATACCATACCAATGTTAACCTAATTTGAAACATCTTTAGCATAGAAATCAATTAACCTCGTACGGAAAGAAAATTATTAAATAAAAATTATTTTTTTTAAAATTAATTATTATATCAACTAAATTAAATATTATTTTAAAGATTAAATAATTATTATTTAAATAAAAATACTATCAAAAAATTATTAAATAAACACTATTTTTAAAATAAAAATAATTAATTATTATATTAAATAAATTAAATATTAATTTAGAAACTAATTAAATATTGATGTGTAAATTAGTTTCTATTATTGAAAAATCATTTTAAATTAGTTAAATATTAATTTAAATATTAATATTTTTATATTTAAAATTAATTTTTATTTAATAATTTTATAAAAGTGATATATATATATATATATATATTCTTTTTAACTTAGAACATAATTATAAAAATATAGTTCCTTATTCCATTGATTTGTACACGTTTTATTTCCACGTTAGGGTCGAAGTTATAATCCTATGGAAATAAAAAAGAAAGTTATTTCAACCTCTATTATAACTTCATTATTTTAGTTATTCTTTATTTTAATTAATTTAAAATTTAAAAAAATATTTTCAAAATTATGAAAATTATTCCTAAAAGGATTTTTTTAATTACAATATTCTCGTGTGAATTACATAACCGAAAATATAAAATTATAACTTGAATTTGAGTGATGTTTTTTCTACTCATTTATCCTCTTAACAGTTGTAACTTTCATAAAGCACCTTTACTTTTTTTTAACTTATCATTTATCTTTATATTTATTCTAAAAATCATATAAAAGAGCTTTTTTTTTATCTTGTAATAATATTAATATTTTGAATAATGATACCCATCACCGTATTTATTGACGTTAAGCAAAAGGAAGAAGAAAAGTACATTTTTATTTATTAATATTATTATCTATAGTTATATGTTTTTTTCAATAACCGATTTTAATGTACATATTTTTTTTTTCAATTTTACCCTTATTAATATATTTTATTTCATCTTTTAAATTTTAAAATTATGAGAATGTGCATTACATCATTTTAAATTAATCACTAAAAATATAATTATTTTTTAATTTTTTAAATTAATATTAAGGAGTAATTTTTATTGCAAAGTAATCTCTCACTCTTCCCGAAACTCTTTATTTTAAGGGCATAAGACACAACCTTTATGAAATAGATTTTTTTGAAAAATAAGAAGACAACTTTTCGTTACTATTTGCTATTCCACTTTACTTCAAACAACTTCATTTATCGGTAAAGTTATTATTTTTTTTTTTTCATTTACTATCAAGTTAATCTCCACTTTATCTTGAACCTCATCATACTCTATAATCCCAAAATCACTAGAGAAAGGAGAAAAAAAGAAGCACAAACTAGAAAAGAAGAAAGAAGAGGTTGATTAATAATTCATTAATTTTCTTTTTACATATTATTTTTTGTTTTTCAACTTTAGTTCATTTAGATTAAAAAAATAGAGATACACTATCACATCTGTATTTTCACGGATTAATATAAAGAAAATGGTATATTTAGACTGGTGAATCACATCATACAAGGAAGATATTCATATTATACATTCCTTCCAGATAAAGTATTATAATTGTATACTTTTTTTTTTCTTTTATCTTTATATTTAAAATAATCTAATTTTATCCCTATATATAAAATTTTAATCTTTTTTGGTGTTGGATAATTTTTAATTTCTATTATCGGAATTTAGAAGGATTAAAAACAAGTGGTACCACTTTTTTTTTTTTTTTATCAAAATCCCAACAATCCCAAGAACACTCACATATGTGTGCATTTGTTTATTATTTTTTGGCTTAATAATTTTTTGTATTATCATTTATTTATTTTATTAAATTTGTTCCATCTGTTAATAACAATGTTCAATCAAGTTACTTAATTATAAAAGTAACACGATGTGATTTTTCAAAGTTCATTGTATCTTCTTCTATTTTCAAAAATACAATAATGTGACATTTTCGTACGTTACGTTGGAATTAACTAATTAGTTTTATAATTTATTATTATGTATTAATTATAAATTTTTCTATGTACATTAAAATTGTTAACATTATTTTTTTAAAACTATTTTATCATTAATTAAATAAAAGGTTAGAAAACTTGATTGATTTTTATTTATTAATAATGAGTATATAAAATAAAAATAAATAGTGAAACTAAAAAGATAATTAAGCCCTATTTTTATATTTTTTTAGTCACTTAAAATGTAGGTATGGAATGTTAGACTATACTAAGTGTCCATTTATATTTTTCCATTAAAAATAGTGCATAAGTATTTTAATTAATGTTTTTAAAGAATAATGATTGATTATAAAACTTGTTAAACAATAAAGACCTAACTGAGACTTAATTTTTTTTCTCTTACAATTTTAGTTTTTCAATTTTAAAATTTTTGGATTAATCTTAATTTGATACATGATTTATTTCTTTTTATTATTATAATTAAATACTAGACTTTGACATATTCATTTAAACTGTCATGCCTCGAAAAATACCTCTAACTATTATAATACAAGTTCAATAGATTTTTATACAAGTTTAAAGTTTTTCAAAACATCCCTAATGTATGATTAGTATTTATAGAAATACAAATATTTACAATTCATAGCTCAAATAAAACTCTAAAATCTTTTAGGCTCTGGTGTACCTGTATGATCATCTGCTCGTGTATATAATACAACCATCGCGGTTAATACAACAAGAAAAAACAAGGGTAAACTAGTAAAAAAAATTATAATATACACAATTAAATCAAAAGAGAAAACCAAATTACATGAATCAATTTCTCAATTATTCAATCTTCTTCCAAATCCCAACATAAAAATCACATGGATTTACACATTCAGAATATTCAACAAACATAATAACAACTGATGCCTTCCGGAAGATCCGTATTAAGTCCTACCGGAGACTAACACATCATCCAAAGATTACCCGCGAATCCAACAGAAAGGATCAGGGTAAGTTCAATACAACTCAAGTCGTGCATCTCATATGTCACGGACTCCCCCATCAACTTCTCACCACCTGATATTTTAGTCTGTGTGACTTAGATCATCAGTGAAGGTCAGAGATCTTTGTTACCAAATAAGCATCAATAATTAATACACAAATATCAGTCCATACATTATCCCAAATGTATGAATTCAATTTCATACAATTTTCATCATACAATATCATTCAAAACGCAATCCACAATATTTAAAATCTTATTTAACATAAAAAATAATACTTAAATACTAAACCATCAAAATCTAATATTTTTACAATTTTAAATAAAATATAAACAAACAATACAATATATAAACAAACAACATCCCTACAAGATAAATTGAAACTTGGGACCACTTTTCCTCCATATTCATATCTTCTACCTTAGGGTACTATTGAAAGTTAAAGTTAGTTTTCCTTACCTTAATTGCTTGTTTTTCAAGCAACCTCTAGAATTTTAATCTCTCAGTCTGGATAAGCTTTAAGGGCCTAATGCAAGTTATCCAAACAGAACATAAATTCAATATATAATAGAATAAGTTGAGAGGGTTACTTTTCTCAACTGACCCCACTAAGATTGAAGACTAAATCACGGAGAAAGACATAAGGGATCTTTAGAGTAAAAATGAACTTACTATGTTTGAAAATCTGATCGGGTAGAAATGTACTCTGACTCCTCAGCTACACCATGGTGTGATCAGATTTTGGAATAGATGAGGTATGAAAGAAAAATTGAAGAGAGAAGGAGGAGGGAGAGAGAAAGGGTCTGCGGCTTTTTTTTTTTCTTTCTTTCATTATGCTTTACGGTTTCTTAGTGAAGCATGTGATTGGTTTGCGCCTTTGTTTTTCTTTTATTATGCTTTACGATTTCTTACTAAATGATGAAAGAAAAAATTTCTTAATTTTTTTTATATTTTGTTGACATTAAAAAAAAATTATTAAATAACAACTAAATTTAGAGACATAATTAGTTTTTACATTAACTAAATTACATATTATTTTAGAGACAAAAAATTATTAGTATTTAAAGTGATTTCTATTATTAATAAAAATTTATAAAATAGTTTTTAAATTTGTATATAAATTTGCTATTAAGATTTTAACTACTAATATTTTAGATTCTAAATTAGTCTCTAAAATACTAATAGAGACTAATTTAGAATATAAAGTAATAAGTAGATAAAACATTGGTAACTTAAATACTAATTTAGAAACTAGTTTATAAATTACTTTAAATACCAATAATTTTGTTTAGTTTATAAAAAGGATATTTAATTTAGTCAATAGTAACTAATTTTTTTATTTTTAAAATTAGTTTCTATTTAATAATTTTCTTGTAGTGTGAGGATTGTATTTATCACAACATAAATGGTTAATGTACGGAAAGGAAAGTGAAAAAACGTCTAAGAGTTTTAAAATCAACTTATGTATTGTTCTTATAGGGCCTGGAAACAAACTTCTTTTCTTATGGACTTGTCGGCTTCTTAGTCTTCTATCTCAGGTCTGGGCTTTCAGTTACATTGTTCACTGATTTGGTATTGGATTTGGACGCAAGTTATGGAGTCTCACTCGCTGGGTTGGGTCAACTTGAACTCTTGACCTCTGTCTCGGTATCAGCTCTCAGGTAGGTGTGTGTGGCAAAAGGCTCCGATGATAAAGTCATAATCGATTTTAGTTAATTATTAGATAAAATTCACTCTACTTACATTTCTTGGGTTGATCACCTATTTATAGTACTTTCTTAATGAGTCTTAAACCCAATTAGGCTTTTAATCTTTGTACCTAATATTTATTAAACATACTCCATGTATTTGGTCCTATTTAATGACCTTTGCTGCAATATTTTACTATTTAATAACTTATTCATTTATGTTTAATTTTTTTTTATTGTCGGTTTTTCCACCTTTCGACCATTTGGCGTACCTTTCGGCCATTCAACCTAGACAATACATATATTATTATTTTGTTTTTATTATGAGATTTTCAATACATACATTTTTTTCACCCTTAAAATTAGAGATATATAATGAAATATTTAATGCTATTCATTTATAAATTATAGCATAACATTTATAATAACGATCGAGGGAATTATATTTCAAACAATAATCACTAGTATAAATTTTATATTTTTAAATTTAAATTTAAACTTAAACTTAATTTAATTCTATAAAATGAACTTAAAAGAAGATAATTTATCCATAAGTTACTTATATATTGTGGAGGGTCTTTTCAAGAGTGAGTGTGGAGGGTCTTTCCTTGTCCAGAGAAGGGTGGTCTCAGTGGACACATGTGTTCCTATTGGAATATGATTTGGCATGGATTTGAAAGCCTTTGTTTCTTCGTTTATCTCTTCTTTCTTAGTTCGAAAAAATTTATTTAACACTATTTTTTTTTTCTCACACTTCCATTTTACAATTTCTTTTAATAATAAAATATTATATTATTTTAATATAAAAAATTATAAAATAAAATAATAATATATTTGATTATCAAAATGAACGTAAATTAATCGTATTCGTTCTCTAAAATAATTTTTTTTATCCCTCTTAGTTTTTATAAACCCCACCATTTATTCATTTTTAGACATTTCTTATCAACAAAGTGTGATAACATTAAAAGATGATTTTTTTTTCTTGTTTGTATATATTTTTTATTTGCAAGAATGTTCCTTTTCTCTCTCTTTCTTATATGATGGTTATTATGATAATATTAGAGAGTCTATAATAATATTAAGTTTACCAAAGATATTAATGAGTCTATAATAATATTAAGTTTATCACAAATATTAGAGAGGCTGCAATAATATCAAGTTTGAATGAATTTTTTAAATAAATAATTAAATAAGAGTTAATTAAAAAATAGTTAGTTACTTGACTAAATTATATACTATTTTATAAATTAAAAAATTATTGAAGTTTTATTTTTAATCAAAATTTATAACTTAATTTTTAAATTGGTATCTAATTAGCTATCAATGTTTTAATTATCAATTATTTTAGATTCTAAAATTATTGGTAGCTAATTAGATACTAATTTAAAAATTAGTTTATAATTTTTTTATTAATAATAGAAATTATTTTAAATATCGATAATTTTTTTATAAAATAATATTTAATTTATTTAACATAATAACTATTTTTTTAATTAATTTATTTGATAATTTTCTAGTAATGACTTATCTATCATATAAATTGTCTATAATGTATTAAATGATATTTAAACTTAATTATTTTAATAATTTTATGTTATTCCATTTTGTATGTTCTATATATATATAAAGTACATTTGACAAACTAATTATGCATATAATATATTCTCATATAATATAGTTGTTTTATTTTATTTTTATTCTTATATCTTATTAGTTAATGTTATTTAATTATGTTATTATAAACTATTTAAGAAGTCCATGAGCAATGAACCTTTATTTGTAAATTTGAAAAGAAGAACAACTCTAATTTAAGTTAAGAATATGCAAATAGTAGTGATGATGAAACTTTCTATTTATTTTTTCAAGGAAATGTAGAAATTGATATCTGAAAAATTAAGCTTCCTGATTGAAACTTCCATATACATTTGTCATTTTTTTATTAATAATGAATAAATTAAATAAAAAAGAAACTTCCAACCTTGTAAAAAAAACCTACACCAAACAGAAAAAAAATAAAAAATAAAAAAAATATATATATATATTTTGTGCTTGAAAAATTCACTCGTTTATATTTATAGGTATTTGATATTTCATACATAAGAATTATATACTAGTAAATCATCTTTTTAAGAATACATTTACATGAAAATTTTAATAATAAATATATTTGTTCTCATTTTCATAATCACCGGTTTAAATACTTATTTTTCTATTTCTCAAATTTACCGAATATAACATAAATCAAACACAAAAGTTTTTGATAAATAAATTATCCTAAAAAGTATAAATAAAATTACTCGTATAGTATTGTAATTGTTGTTAACCTAATAAATTTTTACATGAAAATATGGAGTTTCTTGCTAAATAAATCATTCTCACACCATATAAAACTACAAGTATTTAACTAGTACATCTATGCATATGCAAGTACTTAATCACTACATAAATAATTTTACTAGTAATTAAGTAAATTAGTACTGAGAATATTAATTATATTGTGCCAAACAATTGATAGAATAAGTAAAGTGAGGTTTTGGGCCTTTGTCACCTGAAACTTCAGAATGAGTGAATGCTGTTTTGTTTTCTTCTCAAGAACACCAGTATTCCCTTCTCAGTATAAATAATACTTTATCAAAATAGTGAAATTTATTGTGAAATGTATTTAAAAATTAGCAATTTATTAATTTTTTTATCTGCAAAAAAATTGAACTAAATTAAATGAAACATTCTAGAGATGTTTCAACTTGTAAAAGAGACTAAAAACCAAAGTCAAATCCAAAGCAATTTATTAAACCCTGATAACATTTAAAAAATTATTTTTTATCAATAAAAAATAAATAAATAAAGACACTTGGAATGCAGTGCATATACATACATCAATTTAAAAAGAGAAATGATATTACTATGAATATGCATTAACAATTTACAGTTTTTATACTGTCATCTCATAACAAATATTTATTTTTATTTTCATATTAACTGTTTTTAAAATCATATTATAACAGCCATTTTCTTTTAAGTACATGGAAATTAAACTCAATAAAAAATACCGACAAAATATTTAAATTAAGTCTTTAAAGAAAAAGAAAAACATTTTGGTGGTCAAAGCAAAACTACTTATCTTCATTACAATTGAGAGAGAAAAGCAACATAGTAAATTTTGATGATGGAAATTTGACCTTCTAAAACATTAGTGTTTGTGACTGTTTCACACATTTTATGAAACAATGTAATCATAATCATGGTTACTTAGATGAAAGAATTTCAAGATATAATATGGTAAAGTTTTTTGACACACTCTAGTAAAAAACAATACTCTATAATCGTTTTTTAAAATAAGATATTATATTATAATAAAATAATATTTTTTTTAAATGTGAAGGGTATGAAATTGGTGTGAAAATATTATTGGCTCTAAGTATTGAATTATTTATATAATATGTCCTTTTGTTATGATTGATAAATTCTCATTTTAAGGGGAATTTTGTATGGTGCTTCAACTGTGTATACCATTGTAATTTACACCTTTTTGGGACATGCATTTTAGGATAATTTGGAGAGAGAAAACCCTTAAGCTATCTATAAGAAGAAAGCATTTTGGTTACAGTAATGGATCTGTTTGGTAAATGCTGGATATGGTTTTCCCATTACAATGAGTTGGTAAAAGAAAAAACACATTCATAGGTCAATTCTATATATGACTCATCAAATGAGGAACTTGAAAATTCAGTCCTTTCAAGAAACAAACCTAAATGCAATTATTTTCCCACTACATAGGAAAATGGGTTCTACTCACACTTCTCTTTCATAGAATTCACCATAATGCATCTTTGTAAGAACAATGAAGTATATTGGATTTTTTTCTTGACTTTTTAACATTTCTAGAGAATTAATCTCTTGTAAGATATCATGTTATATAATATTATATGTTTTTTTTAAAAAAATAATAATGTTGTTGATCATGGTAGTTTGTTAGATTTCTCTTAGTAAGAATATGAGAATTTAGGGTTATGGTTTCTTTTTAGTTTTTTTTTTCTTCTAATAATTTTTAATATTTTAGATTTTAGTTTATGAATTAAGAAAAATTGAGCCAACTAAATAAGTTTTCATATTTTCAAAAATAGTCATAGAGAAAAACTAAGGCACAATTCTCCATTCACCTTCATACCTTCCCCATCACCTCCACATCAATTGTGAAAAGTTGGTTTTAACCTTTTTAAAAAATTTAAATAATCCTAAATGAAGCATAATCTCAATTTTTTAAATAATCTCACTTGTATCCCTACACCCCATACCTTTCTTCGACCCACAATACTTTCATTTTTCTCCAGTCGCAACATTTGATAGAGAAATTTCATCATTTGAGTATGTGAGGGGATTGACAAGAAGATTCGTTGTATTTGACGTTCCTCACTGCAAACATTTTTTTTTTTTTAGTTTTGTACTTCATTTTTGCACCTTGTTGATTTTTTTTTCTAGATTTTGTGGTTTTCAAAAAAATGAATAAAGATAAGTAAACAAAAACAAAACCACCACAAGTAAAAACACCACAAAACTTACCTCAATCACTAACCGTCACCAGAAACAACCACTATCACTTAAAAACGAAGAAGAAAACGTCATACTCTTCACTATATTCATAAATATGTTAAATTTTTCAAAACCAATAAATACTCTATATATTGGTATGGTGACCCTTATATTTCTCTCCTTTTCTTTTTATCGTTGAAAAAAAATAAAAAATTCACCAATTGTTTCTCAAAAAATTAAAAAGGGAAGAAAATGACAATACATTCCCAATTACAATGATGCCATTTCTTGTTTAACATTCCATGCATTGTTTGAATTCAAGCCTTTTCATGCCAAAAAAGTGTTAAAAAGCTAAACACACAATTCAATAGTTCTTCTTATGATTTGGAAAATGAAGCATCATACGAATTCAAAACATTAAAAAAACTAACAGATTTATCCATCACTTGAACCCTATCTAATACTTGTCTTTCACTTATGTTTCTCTCTCCATGTGTCTGTTTTTTAATGGCTTAACGTTTAATTAACTAATATAATAATTAAATATGAAAGAATACAAAATGCATTGCCATAATATGACATAGAAAAGAATGACTATCTCTCTCAGACTAGATTTTTAAAATGCAAAGAATTCAAGTCTGTTTTCATTTCTATAAATGATTTAACATTGTTCTTAGGAAAAATATTTATAATCAATTTTTTTTCCCATTCTTAACAAGGAATAAACTTCAAATTACATTTGACAAAGTAGAAAAAGATAAATTTAGTGTTCTCACTAATGCATGCCTGGATTTCAATTTCTCTATCTTAGAGGTCAATGGAATTGTCAAACCTGGTTGTTTTTAATCGAAAAAAAAATCAAATAAAAAAAGTATTAAAAATATAATTCATGTGATCAATCCAATTTCAATTAAATTGTGCTTTTATGTAAAAGACATTAAATGAATATCTTTAATTTTTTTTATCAGTAAGAAAAAATAAATAAATATGGGTCATTTTAGAGGTAATCCAACCCTTATATAGAACAAAAGAGATAAACACATCTTTCTCTAAAGCGAAATGAAATCCGAAAGCTTACCACCAACTATCTAATAAAAACCAATGCAAGCCAAGTTGTCTACCGTACAACAAAAGCTACACTAAAACAAGCTACCACACCAAACACCACTTTCAAACCAAACAAAGTCAAAGATTAAAGCGCAAAGTGTAAAGTTCAAAACAGGAAAAAACCATCTTGATCACCTGTCACTCAAAACAACAACAAAAGCTAACACCCTCACAAACACAAAGTAAAAGCTTGACCAACCTATAAAAAGTCATTTACTTTTAATCGAGTACATACAGACTAGGGGGTCAAGACACCAATCTAAAAAGGAAAAAACAAGCAGAGGGCACTTTAGAAGTTACCCAAGACTAGACCTTCAATTGAGCTAGGGAGAAAATTTATAAATGATCAATCACTCCACCTTTAAAGATGTGCTTATTCCTATGCCTCCAAATCTCACTTACTAATGCAATCCAAACATTTCCCCAAAACTATTTTAACGAATGTAGGTGTATCATGCAATTTAAACTACAAGAAATGTGAAACCGAAACATGATGATCTACCGATCTCATCCCTAACCACACGTAGAAAAGGTTCCAAACTAGCCAAACAATTCTATAACCAAACAATAAATGACTTGTTGTCTCCTCTTTCACCCCGCACAAACACCACAAGTTACTTTCAATCTCAACCTCACGTCTCTTCAAGTTGACTTTAGTAACAATCTTATTTTCTAGCTAATAGATACATATAGGTAATGAGTATGAGTATTTTAATTACATCCGTGTTGATAAGGTATCATGTCTCCAACCCCTAGCGGTTAATCATTATACCTGAGTTTTATTTGGATACTTTTAAAAAAATCAAGTGATTAAAAAGTTTATATAGAGTATATTTTTTGGTAGATACTCTGTGTGGTATCTAAAGTAATTTATATTATTAATAAAATTTATAAAGTAGTTTTAAATTAATATCTAATTAGCTACTAAGGTATTAACTACCAACTATCTTAGATTCTAAAGTTGGTAGCTAAAACCAGTAGCTAATTAGATACCAATCTAAAAACAATTAATGAATAATAAAAACAACTTTAGATACCAATACATTTTTTTAGTATTTAAAATAGTATCTAATTTACTAATATAATAACGAATTATTTTTTATCTCTAAATTTGATTTTTATTTAATGATTTCTTGTAGCTCCTTGTCATCCATGAGTATGGATCCAAAAAGATGCCACACAATTGTTAAAATAGGAATTTTGTTAAAATAGGAATTTTATAGTGTATTGTTGTTCAAGTATGCCAAGTTAAATTTGATGAACTTGTAATATTGTGGACATTGACTAGAGTAAAAAATGCAAAAGAGAAGAGACACGATAGAGAGATACTTCTATTAGGTTTTTTAATGGGAGAGACTCATGAGTTAATCAAATATATATACTGGAGAAAAAAATCATATGATGTACTAATATATCAAAGAAATTGATTTGTATTACCTATATGATAAGATACATATATTACTTAAAAGAACACCATAATAATTTTTGTTGATAAAAAAACACCATAATTAAGTGTTTTTTTATCTTAGAAATCATTAACCTAATAAAATATTTTATAACTAAAATATCTTAACCTAAAATATTTAATAACAATTATAATTATGTGATTTTGAACTCACTTAACTTCATATTTCAATATTTTAGAATTAATATGAATTATATATTAATATATTTTATCTTTGATAAGTCTCAATTTTAATTAAATTTTCATACATATTTATTTATATTTAGTAAGTTAATTTTTCAAGATCAACAACAATACCTTGTAGTATAGTATCACTTCAGGCTCAGGCCATCAAGACTCTAAACCTTCTCTAACACACCAATTGAAGAGGAAAAAATCAGAGTAAAAAAGACACTTATAATGCAATTCTAATATAAGTTCATGACTTTATCCACTCAATCAAATATAAGCACCAAGATCAACGAAGTAACAAACAAATTTTAATATTAATACTATAGATAATGTGTTTTGAACATAAACCAAACTTATGTATATCAGCATCACTTCGAAACAAAAGTAAATAGTGAACAACCTTGAACTAGCAATGAGACAAGTTGAGACACCACTTCACCCATCAAATTCAACACCAAACCAAACAAAAAAAAAATACAAAAAAAAAACCCATTAAACTATAAAACACAACCGAGAACACTTGATTATTTGCACGAATTGAAAAAAAAAAATAATAGAGAAAGAAAAATATAACTATTTCTCTCTACTACCTCCTCATTCCATACCCTCTTTTCATCTTCCTTCCATACCCTTTTTACCCTCACCAAAATAGATTATATCTAATCTATTTGACATAAAAACCTTTAAAATTAACTATTTTTTTATCCGCAAGAAACAAATAATTAAACAAGACTACTTAAGGGGTGGTCCAACTCTCATACAGAGCTAGATATACAAAAACACCTTTCTGCATACTCAAACAACATCCCAAAAGATCCGCCTATTGCCAATCCCTACGCCACCAACTAAATACAACAGTAAGATCAAGGACCAACCCCGCCACCCTAATAATAACTTTAAATTGAATGCATACATATCAAGGATTCTAGACACCAGTCAGAGAACGAGAAACTCACTGACTGTACCTTTGAAGAGATCCAAGATCAAACCTTAACCTGTGTTAGGGAAAAAACTTCAGAATGATCCACTAGTCCTCCTTTAAGTAAACAATTATTCATGTGTCTCCAAATTTCACTAACTAACGCGATCCAAACATTACTCATAATCAGATTAACTGAAGTAGATGCATCAAGAATTTTGAATCAAAATGTGATCCAGGAACAAGAGGATCAACTGAACTCACTCATAACTAATCATAACAAAGATTCCACACTAGGCAAGTGACTCTGCATCTGAAGAACAAATGACTTGTTGAACACCCTGCACAAGCAACAAAGGTTGTTCTCGATCCCAATATCGCGTCTTTCCAGATTTACCTTAGAAGCAATCTTGTTTTCAATCACCCTCCAAGTTGTGACATGAGTAGAAGGAAGAGCCTTAATCATCCAGAAGAAATTGTATATTCGCATATTTTCCTCGACTCCCTCTCCCCTTAATAAATCATAAGTAGACTTGACTGAAAACATTGTTGTCTCGCTATCCTTCCAAACCCATATGTCCACATTCTCTAACTCGAGCCGCTTACTAGAAATCTCCTCAAAAAGCTGACTTACCTAATCCTCCTCTCAAACAAAAAAACATCTTCTCCAAATTAAATTCCACACTCAGACACCATTAACCCAATCTCCACAATCAAATAGATTTGCCTCCTTAGAGACAGACAAAGAAAAGAGTATGAGGAATCTACTTTTTAAGACTCCAGAGCCTACCTAATTGTCTTCCTAAAACATAATATTTTTCTCATTTCTAACCTCCCAACTGAAACAATCTTCAAACTTCCCTCCCCACTCCTCAGACTTCCATACCTTCATCATATCTCGCCACCACAAAAAAACTTTGCTATTGTTGACCTGCTGTTCATTCAGATTTCTCCATCCTCCATACTTAGACTCAATAATCTCCCTCCACAACCCCCCTTGCCCAAATTTAGGCGTCAAATCCATTTTCTCAATAAGGCCAAATTAAATAGCCTAACATTTATAATGCTAAGACCGCCCGCTTCCCGAGACATACAAACCTTATCCCAAGCAGTCCATGCAATCTTTCTCCCTTCAAACCCCCAACCCCACAAAAAATCCTTTGCATACTCACTATCTTTTTCAACACTGTAGACGACAACTTGAATAGAGAGAGATAGAACAAAGGTATGAATGACAAAACGGATTTCATCAAACAAATCCTCCCAGCCATCGATATCTATTTGCCCTTCCACCTAACTAACCTGCTTTTTATTTTGTTGACCACTTCGTCCCAAAACTCGCCCCTCTTATGACACCCCCTACAGGCATCCCCAAATACTTAAAAGGGGGTTTTCATCACATCACAATTTAATATTGTCGCAAAATGGAGAATTGTGATCTGATCGACCCTAGGACCAGATGCCAACCCAAAACACTTCAAAATATCCTTTATGTTAAACACACTTTTGTATTTTCTTTTCAAAAAAACAAGGTGTCATCAGCATACTGGAGCATGTTTACCTTAACTGAATTTTTCCCGATCTCCAAGCTCTCAACCAAGTCTTTCTCAATCACAATACTAGACACCTCAGCTAGGCCTTCAGCCGCTATAAGGAACAAGAATGGAGCTAAAGAATCACCTTGCCTCAGACCCTTCTTCGGGTTAAACTCTTTAGTGGGACTTCCATTTCGAGAACTGATATCGAAGCTTATTCTAAACAAACTTTAATCCAAGTTATCCACTTTTCACAAAAACCAAGTCTGCCTAACATGTAATAAATGAAATCCCACCCCATAGAGTCATATGTCTTCTCGTAATCCACCTTGAAAAACACGCAACTCTTCTTCTTCCTCTTCATCTCTTCTAAGACTTCGTTGACAACTAGAACACTATCCGAAAGTCCCCACCCTTTAAGAAAAGTAGATTGCCTAATGTCGATGACTTTATTAATCACCTTTTTCAACCTGATAGCCAAAACTTTTGAAACGATTTTGTACACACACCCTACCAGTGAGATGAGTTTATAATCACTAAGCTGTTGCGGGTTATCAGACTTAGGAATCAAACATATAAAAGATGCATTTGACCCTCTAGGCCACTTACCATTGTCCATAAAATCATTTATCGCCAAAACCAGATGAAATTGAAGTTGAATCCATCAGGATCAGGACTCTTTGAGCTACCACAACTCCAAACTACGTTCTTAACCTCCTCATTAGAAACAACTCCAACCAGCGATGTGATATCTTCATCAGATGTGACATTAAAGCGAACATTGTTCAACCTAACCTGGGGCTTGGACGTCCCATCAAATCTGGCTTCAAAGAACTCTCTGACCTTAGTCTTAACTACCTCCTTATCTTCACACCACCGATTGTTCACTACCCCATTAATCCCATTTCTCATTCTCCTTTACTTCACAGATGAATGGAAGAATTTTGTATTTAAATCACCTTGTTTCAACCACTTTAAACATGTTTTTTGATGCAAGACCGCTTCTTGTTTGAATAAATTTCGACTTTGTTCAGCCAACAAAAGTCCCATCTCCTTCCTTTCAAACTCATCTAAAACATTTTCATCATCTCTTGCATCCAACTCTTGAATTTTCTTTTGTAGTTTTTTTACTGCTTGATTAACGTTCTCGAAAATCTCTCTATTCCAAATCTTCAAATCTGATTTCAACTTTTTCAATTTATCTTTTAATACGAACAATCCTCTGCCAAACACCTCATAACTCTACCATTTACTGTGGATGAATCTAAAAACCTTCCATCTCTTTGCCACACATCCAAACTCCTGAAAGGTTTCTTCCCTCAATCCACTGACGAAACTTTAAGCACTAAGGCACAATTATCAGAGACCGGTCTACTAAGAATACATTGTTTACTGTTTGGCCAAACATCCAACCACTCCCTACAAACGAGGATCCTGTCAATTCTGTTCTTAACTGACCCATTCGGCTTATACCAAGTGAATTTTCTTCCAACCATCAAAATATCCAACAACTCAAAATTTTCAATAAAATCGTTAAATCCTCTAGTCTCTCTGCTATAATCAGATACTGAGACTAAAATTTTTCTCTCATCTTTTGTCAAATTGAATTAAAATCCCCAATAATGCACCATGCTCTGTTTTATTAATCATTCCCTAATTTACTAATCTCATCCCATACCTCATTCCTTTCTTTCATCGAGCTAGAACTATACACATTCACTACCGTAATATGTACCCCAACTCCTACCTTTCAAACCCCTTCGATGACAGAAAAAAATCTCCCATTAAAGGAACACGTCATATTGAAATAACTTCTTCTCCACATAGTAATAATTCCTCCTGCATTATTACCCACGTCGTTCTCGATCCAATCAATTTCATTTGAGCCCAACAAATGATAGCAACTTTCTTTACTAAACTCTGAGCACTTTGTCTCCTTTAGGCAAACCATTCCAACCTCCTATTTTCGGATCAAGTCTCTTAAGTATGTTCTTTTCATACTTCCTCCCACCCCTCTTATATTCATACTAATTAGACTCATCATCAGAAACCCAATTCTCCATCTAACTACTCCTGTTATCTCGATTCTCTAAATCGCAAAGCCTGTTTAAGACTACTTCTTCTTCCCCTAACAAAGTGAAACCCATCTCCTTACCAATATTCCACATTCTCCTAGCTTCGCTATATTAATCTTTTAACCAGAACATTCTATTATCATTGTCCGAGATGAAAATTTATGACCTTTATTACATTGACGAAGCAGACTTCGATACCCTTTCAACCACAAGTGTGCTTCCATCTCTCAAAAGAGACTTATATCCCACCCCTCCACCAATACTAGCCATCATCCTCCCTATTGGACAACTAGCAAAATGGAACTTCGACCCACAAACCTTGGCCCTAGGAGGACATAATATTGCTTTACTGGCGTATAACACGACAACCTCGCCACTCCGCACTAGCCCCACATTACTCATCCTCTTCACAACTTTTGTTGTCTAGTCGTCACTCTCGCTCGGACTTGTCCCTGTACCTACATCAACGTTCCACTGCACCTCGCCGCTCACTTCCGTTCCCGCGTGAACGCGTGACCTCCATGTACCATTCCCGCGCCAACGATGACACCGACCATCGCGTCTCCTAGCCCCAAGCTGCCCACCTCTCCACCGCACTTCAACTTCTTCATTTCCACTCAACCAATATACCCATTAGCACACTTTTGCTCATCATCGCAAACCTCTGTCGGCGTTGCAGGGAAACCCTTATCTGAGAAGGCTTTCAAAACATCTTTCACAGGCTCACCACCGTGCCAACCAACTCCCCCTTGTTCATCGCGCCTCTGGAAACGACAAACTCTAAATGTTCGGCCTCGTCAACAATTGGGCCAAACCCTAGAGTTCTCCTCACCCAACTTTTTGTTCTCAATTGGGTATGAACCAGCCCATTACAAATTAAGTCATTTGACCATGCCCCTTCGAAAGTCGATATGCAATTAATTGTCGGCAAGAGACTTTGAGATTTATACTCCACTACATTTTTCAATACCACAGTACCCTCTTTCCTTAGTTCCAAAGCCCCATTCTGACTTTTCGCATCAGAATTAATTCTTCAACTAAAGTGCATCGCCTTTTGGAGACTCTTCCCCCTTCACCGGGAACTAAACAGTCTTATCCTCACCTCTCCTCTCTCTAGACCTATCGTTGTGATCTGAGCACTCAGATTCAGAAAAATCTTCACCAACATTAGCATCAAAATGGGCCTCTGAGTCTTCCTTTGAGACCATGCCCCACTTATGAAATAAATAGCCACACGAAGGAGCAATAAAACTCTCTTCCTCGAAAGACACCTCACAAAATCTATCATTTATTCTTACTATTTTCATCAACCTTGTCTCCTCTCTCAACGGTATTCTGATATGCAACCTTGCGTACTCTAACACCTCTTTTGAAACAGTTCCTTCATCAACCTCTACAAGTGTGCCTACTAGAACCCTAATGTGTTCGAAACATTGATTACTCCAAAGAGCCAACGAGATACCTCTACAACGAAACCAGACGAAACTCTCAAATAACACAAAAGAGTCATTATGGGACAATTGATCCAAAAATACTATCGAACCCTTCTTTGTTCTCTTATATTATCCTCTCAATTAAGCCCTCTTCTTCACAAGACAAAACTATGTACATCTCCCCTATATATCTTACCCTCACAAAATTAAACCCTCCCAAAATAAAGCTCTCCTTAACAGGTTGCCCATTCGTTGCCTTCAACAACTTCCCAACAAAACAACTCTCCAACCAAAAGGACGTCTCCGCATTAACCCTGAAATGGGGCAAGTTGTCTTCTGCACCCTTCTGGTTGTTGCCTGTGTTTCCACCCTTGACGACTTGAGCAAAAGAGCGTTGATGAACCTTCTGGCTCTGAACATTCTGAGTATGAACTTGTCGCTGCAAGGTGTGCTCTGGCTTCTCTTGTCTTTCGCACTTGGGTTTGTTTGTCTGCAACTTCCATGTACCAATCCAAATGGAATCAATTTGTCTTTCCAAAGCAAGTGCATCCCTCACTCCACTAAATCTGACGAAGACAAAAAGTTGTTTTCTGGCGTTTAACTTTCTAGATATGAAAACATCTAAAACTCTTCCCCGACGCTGAAATACTCTCCATAAATCCTTTTCTTGAAACTCATTAGGAAAGTTAGTAAAAAAGAACGTAGTATCTGCCATATACTACTACGAGACCTCTATAATATACTCTAAAATCACCTCCTCGAGAAAACTCCAAAACACCTCCAGCCGCCTCTCCTCGTCGTTATCGTGGTACTACTGCTAAGGGCAACCCTGCAAACGTTCGCCTAGAACAACCTCTAACATCGATCTCCATGCACTCTGTCCTTCCACCCCCAGTGCCACCGCACTGCAGCCCGCTTTACCTCGTCGCCAAACACGAACACCCAACACCAGACCCTGTACCATCGCAGCAACCGTCAATGACCAGCGCAAAGCATCCACAAAACCCCTACGCCACCACTTTGTGGGCGTCCAACTCCGCAAAAAGGACGACCCTTGACGTGTCGTCGCCATGCAAACACCAACTCCTCAAAGGGAACAACGCCGATCACCACCACTAGCACTCCGTTGATCCACAACCACGTAACCCCTACGCCGTCAAAAGCAATTGTCGATCCGCAATCGCGTAGCCCCTATGTTGTCAAAAGCAAACACCGTCCACCACTCGAGGGGAGTTTGAATGACCACCCTAACCCTAGCCGCACAGTTGTGGAATGGGATCAATTGTCCTCTCTCTCGACCAACATTGTGTGGAATTGGTTTACCAAGTTGGTCGGTGTTGGTTAACCTTAGAAGCCCACCAGATATTGAGGCATTGCCAAGTAATCCTATGTTTGGGTCATCTTAGTTCCATCAAGATTCAGATAAATCATGACTTTTAGAAATATTAAAGAATACCCTCATAAAAAATTTCTATCTTTAAACTCATTTTAATAAAAGACATCAATTTCAATTCATTCATATACTAGATTACTCATCATACATACAATTTTAAATCAATTAGTTAATTACTAGTAATGATGTGTATTTATGTAGTTAGAGAACTCAATGCATACCTATATTTATTCTTTTTCTTCATGTACATCTTCATCTCCTTTAACTAGGTCAATAACAAGTTGTTATGTGTACTAAAATTAGTAAGTTAAAAACAAGTTAAAATAGTTCTTTATTAGTAATAAGAATTATATTTGTAGGGATATCGTGTGTGGAAGCGTAATAATTTCAACTAAAGATTATGAGAAATTAAAGTAACAAGAAAAATGAGAATGATACCAGAAATTTTTAGGTGGAAAACTCCTTTAAATAGAGGTAAAAAACCACTGGTGAGAGAGCCACAAATTTCACTATAATGGTACTGGGAGTACAATGAATTCCTCTCAGGCTAATAGATAAATAGCCCCAAAAAAAATTCTCTCTATATGGGTTAAACACTTACCCCAAGAGTAGAAATAGAGAGTATATGAAAAGAGAGAGGAAACAAGTGTATGTTGTTGTTTGTTACATTTCTTGAAGGAAGCCATTATATATAGTGTGTAACACCCCATAATTTACATATAACTATTACAATAAAAGTTCTACCAGTTTCTATACAAACTTGGAGTTTTTCAAAAACATTCCTAATACATGATTAGGATTTATAGAAATACAATTTA
>Ga0123342_1004413_pt1 | contig 21497 bp, 10 predicted proteins | sample Turbeawhitnodule_FD_89960 | JGI IMG/M metagenome (GOLD analysis project Ga0123342, IMG submission 89960) | Root nodule microbial communities of legume samples collected from Mexico - Turtle bean Mexico white nodule | ecosystem: Host-associated > Plants > Roots > Nodule | place: Mexico: Nepantla...
ATTTGCTTGTCTTGTGTCTTTTAAGTGGCATATGTGTTGGAGCTGTTCTTGACTGGTTATGGATCATTGGTAAAGGAACATTCTGAAGATTACTAAATCTATATTTATTCTCATTAATCAACCACAGTCACTTTGACCTTGTTTTGTGCTTTAACTCTTCCTAAATAAATTAATTATTATAGGTGACTGCCATTGAATCAATGAATGAATGCTTTTAAATGTTGTCTAGTTAAAATCTTGAATGTTTAATACTACATAGTCCCAAAGTCATTTTATGATAAATTGCACATTTCTAGGAAAATCTTCAACACCTTCAATGTTGGTGCTGTTTAAAAGTATCTGCAGTGCTAATGCACTCATCCATTTGCTTCCATTTTAAACTAAATTTCTAAGAAAATTTAGGCAAAACGCCTTAAAAATAGATTTAACTAAAATTTAAATAATTTTTTTTCTTTCAATTATACTTTTTAAATGTCCATTGGAGACTTCCTTATAACCGAAACATCAAATGATAGAAAGAAATTTTGTCGTATGTGTAAAAAAAATGTGCCGCAAACATTCTAATTAAAATAAATATAATAATAAAATGTTCTTATCACTTTTCTTGTCTAATTTGGAGGACCAACAATCCAACCAAAGTTATCCCATATAAAAACTTTTCCCTCATGGTGTTGTCAGGTGAAACGGAACGACCAAAGAGAACTACAATCAAAAGTTTTTATTCTTTGTGTATGATGTTTTTAGTTCTAACGTAAATGTTTTGTTCGGATTTGACGGTGGATCTGAGACTGAATTTGAGATTATTTGATATTAGTTAATAAAACAAACAAATTTTGTAAATAAGGTATTTGTTAAGAAAAAAAATCAATATAAATAAAATGATTGCATAAATATGGGAAATAAAATGTGAGGAGCAGATATTCGTATGTATGTATAAATATGATCATGCAAAATTTATTATGAATTTCAACAGGAATGAGAGAAATAAGAGATAAAAAAAATATAATAATTTATTTTTCTGAATTTTTCCAGATTGTGAGTTGAATGTTTGTTGTAAACACCTATTTTATAATTTTCTCTTTTGAATGAGAGGTCTACATTAACCCGGAAGCGTAGGTATAATTAGTTAAACTCTGTTATTTATTTTATATTTATTTTGAATTTTATTGGTATCATAACTAGATTGTTATTATTGTTTATTACTATAAACGGTCTAGAGAATCAAATTTGAATGAGAACAATGGTTGCAAAGGAAGGAAAGGTGAGAATTGAAAAGTTTGATGCTAAAAGACATAAAAGATGAAGATCTAACATTTTTTAATAGGTAAACCATCAGAGTTATTCATTTCACATTATTCCACAATGTTGCATTGAATATTGGAAAAGAAAATACCACAATGAGTCTTATGGAGACTCTGTAATAATATATGAAAAATCGTCAACATCAAACAAAGTTCATTTGATGGGGGTGGTTATTTAATTGTGGATGACTGAAGGTGCGTTAGTAGCTCAACATTTCAACAAACTCAATTGAGTTCAATTGGAATCAAATTTGATGAAGAAGTATAAGTATTGATACTTTTGTCTTCTCTAACAGAAAGTTGGAACACTATTGTCATAGCTGAGTAGCTAGTTATTAAGCAATATGTTAAAATTCAACAATGTTCGTGATCTAATTCAACCTTTTTACTTTTACATACAAAGTAGATCAACCTTTTTACTTTTACATACAAAGTCAAGAGAAATAAATTTAACTACAAAAAGTGAACGTGCTAAACCCAAAGATAGGAAGTTCGGGTCCAAGAATCATTGCAATTTTTATAACTATGAAAAGACAAAAACACTATAAAAACAAGTGTAGGACAATGTATCGAAGAATCAAGAGATGAATGTTTAGGGTTTATAGTTTAGGAGAAAAATATGTATTAATTTCTAGAACACATTTATAATTATGAAAATTCTTTTCCAAATTGTATTTTCAAATTTTCTTTTCCAAAATGTACTTTTTACATTTTGGATTTACTTTTCCAAATTAAGATTTTAATTTTCAAATTGTATTTTTTGAATTCCGAATATTTAAATCTAGAATAGAGGATAGTTTTGAAAAAACTGAAAGACGATAGGGCACAAGTTCAAATTGGTATGATGTAGAAAGAATTTACCTAAACAAGTGTATCAAGTAAAGGAGGATCATGTGACTCCAAGAGATACATAACACAATTAGTTGCAAAAGGATTTCAGCAAAAGGAATGAATTGACTACACCAATATCTTTGCACCAGTTGTAAACCTCAATACTATCATGTCAAGTATGGTTGGTGGTGAACGACTCGCCCTTGAGCAATTGGACTTAAAAGACTACATTCCTTCGTAGAGACTTAGGTGAAGAGATTTATACGCATTTTAGATCAGGTTTTTATGCATTTCACTTTAAATAAGAAATAAGCAGAGGCATTAAACGCATTATCAAATTAAAGACGTGACTGTGAAATATAAAATGTAGCGTTACCTCTCATTCCAAGTTCTAATATATACTGTTCCTTTCAACAGCCGGTACTGGCGTTTTAAAGATACATTCACCATTTTATTACTTCTACTTCCATTTTCTGGTAAACTATGATGCTCACAAAAATAACTTGGCAATTAACCAAAATGAATACAGGGATAAAACTTTCAAAAATTAAAATAAAACCAAAAAAATTGTGGGAGAGCCCTTAGGATAGATGTGTTTGTTTAGGGTTTTATGTTAGTCAAAATTGTTTCTCAAGAGCCGCAACAAAGAAAGAAACTTCCTCCTCAAGGGGCCATGAGTCCGTCAATTGTATAAGAAAGAGACTTCGCCCAATCAGCTCTAAGTAGCAAAGTCTGCAGAGTCTGCATCACATTGTACCCAGGATCAAGCTTTCGCTGCCAACCCTACAAATTAAACAATTTCCAATAACACGTGAATCACATCAGCAAATATAAATAGTATATGGGAAAGGAATGAGTATATCAATCTTCCTTGGTTGTATCAGTATATATGTATGATCATCACTTATGTGAACACAATAAAATGAAGAAAAGTAATTACCTCAAGAACCAAGGTAGTCACCATGACAGTACAAACATTGCCATCAATATTAACTCTGTGACGCCTAACTTTCTCTAGTAATTGCTCCATGCATTCTGCAGGATGAACCAGGTCACCTTCTGGGGTGCCCCAAAAAGTAAACGATTCTTCCACTTCCTGTTGGGAGACAAATTAGAGACATTGTCCAACATGGTGAAGAATATAAAATGCATTTATCTCTAGAAAATTAAGCAATCAAACAATAACCAATGTCAACTTGTTATATGGCAAACTATAATAGAATGAAATATTCAACATTCGGAGTCAGTAAACCAGAAAGCAGAATCCACATATCATATGCTTGTGTGCATATAAATTTTGACCAAGATATCACAGAACAAAACCGTATCAGTAAGATCTTGTTTACTACATTGATTGCAGTTTTCAAAAACTATTTTCAGTTTATATAAAGTAAAGAATAGAAAAACATGTTTGGATAATTGTTTTCTACATATGTATTTTGAAATTTGTTCCCAAATTTACCGTTCTGAAAAAAAAAGGAAAAGTGAAACAACTTAGAGTCCTACATATGTATCCGGAGCCATACTTGGCAGATGTTAATGTCTCAGGCCAAATTCTTTAAAAATTATTTTGACATTTTTTTTAACAACCAAGTTTTTTTGTTTTGCTTTGCCTTCCAAAACTATGCTAAAACCAAATTTTAAAAACTACGTTCAAAATAAGTTCTTTAGAATAGAAAATGAATGGAAGTCGAAGAAAAAAATACCTCAATGAAGGCATCAGGATTTGGACAGTTTTGTTGCTTTGACAAGTTGAGGGCGCATTCTGCAGCAGTCCGACCATCTCGGCGTGCAACAGCTTTAAAAAATTCCAGTAAGTTTATTCTATCACTACCAGATAGTTCGGCAGTCATGCCCACATCAAGAAAAACTACATGAGGCTTTGATTTGAAGAGCCGTTTCCGAGACTTGCTCTGAGCCACTCGAACAAGGATATTTCCAGGATGCATGTCTGCGTGAATGAAGTTGTCCACCTGAAAGAAGACATTCTTGGAAGCTAAAACTTTACGATGTTCAAGTTTAAAACTATTATCAGAAGTCATGTTTCTTTTCATTCAAACTAAGGATTAGGAGATGCATGATATGATTATTATTATCAACAAATAAAAATTGTTCATTCAAAAAACAAACTATTATTTTGGACAAAGTAAAATTCAGTATAACTGATAAGACAAAGAAAACTCAATAATAAATATAATATACAAAGTAGATCTAAACAACCAAGGCCAGATAACTAAGTAAACCTCACCATACTTAATGAATATCTAACAAAGTGTAGTAATAGTAGGCTAAAACACGAAAAAAAAGAGATTTCCTAAGGCTTAAGTGATCACTTTCTGTAAGGACTTATCCGTGGTGTATGCACAAGTCCCATAGGAACTATTCGAAAAATACCGAGGCTATTAGAACTAGCAAGCAAGTAAAAACCCTAGGATTATGGAAATAAAAGAAGAGAAAAGAACACAATAGAAACTAGAAAAAATAGAAAGATGTGAGGCAAAAGTGTCTTTTGGAGCAACTAGAGACTCCTATTTATAGATGGAGAAGGAAGATTCAAAATCAGGAAGAAGAGGAGCCATTATGGAAGATTTTGGAGTAACCGCCGGAAAAGGTGGAGACCGCCGAAAAAGAATGAAGATCACCGGAATCGGATGAGGAACTGCAACGTTCCAAAGGTGTTCTGATCTCAAAGGCACTAGATTTGGAACCGAATCTGAAGGTAAATGGAAAACCAAAGGCACATTCTCTGGAACGTTGCAGGTCCTTGTTCCATGTTCCTCCTCCGATTCTGGCGATCTCCACCTTTTCCAACAGTTCCAATATCTTCCAGAACAACTCTTCTTCCTGATTTTGAATCTTCTTTCTCCATCTATAAATAGGAGTCTCTAGTTGCTCCAAAAGACAAAATTTTGCCTCTCACGTCTCTATTTTTTCTAGTCTCTATTGTGTTCTTCTCTCTTCTTTTATTTCCGTAATCCTAGGTTTTTTACTCTTGCTAGTTCTGATATCCTCGGTATTTTCCGAAAAGTTCTTGTTGTACCCTGAGAGACTTGCGCAATACACCATAGATAAGTCCTTACGAATAGTGATCACTCATGCCTTAGAAAATCTTTTTTTGTTCGTGTTTTAGCCTACTATTACTATACAAAGAAACCCTCCAAATCTAGTCTGTAATAATATGAAAAAACAGTTTATCACACAGTAAAGACAGTTTCTAGAAAGAGTTAACAAATTATTAGAAGACATGGTTTGTGATTGTTATAAATAAAAGCAATCACTAAAACAAATCATGTGATATTTGAGGTAATCAATCGTGATGACTTGTGCTTTATGGTGCAAAACAAATCAAATATGCAAAAATAGCAATGTGAAATGCTACTATCCCTATATGCAAGATAATAGTGGCACAAAACACTGCAAATCAGAGATATTATACCAGAAGCATTTTCAGAAGTGCATGAGTCCCAATGTGAGCAAGAGCAGATTTAACCCGTTCATGTCCTTGAAGATCATCAACATAATATGCGACACTCTCACCCTTCTCGTATGTTTCCACCAAAACTGCGGGGTGCACGAGTGGATAGACAGGCTTAGGGAAAGAAACATCCTTCCATCTACGGAAATTATAAATGAAGCGACTCAAATGGGCAGCTTCCCTAGCAAGGTCAACTTGAGACATCATGAAAACTGCAAATTGTTGTACACTCTCATCTAATCTTAACCAATTAAGAGCAGGAATGAAGCTTGAAACTTTTGCCGCCAAATTAATAATAGCAAAATCCCGCCTGATTGACTCTCCCACACCAGGATGTCTAACCTTTACTGCAACCACCAGTGGCTTTGCTTGCTGACCAGGATAACGACATTTTAAGGAAGCACGGTGCACTTGAGCAATGCTTCCAGATGCAACAGGAAGTTCCTCAAAATTGTCAAAAATTTCAGAAATTTTTCGACCAAATGCTTTTTCTATAGTTTTCTTTGTGTAGCTGAAACTATGCTCAGGAGCTTTAGTATGAAGTTCTGAAAGCTTAGTGCATAAATCTCGAGGAAAGAGATCAGGCCGTGTAGCTGCCCACTGACCCCATTTTATGAATGCTGGCCCTGATTTTTCTAGTGTGCGATGAACAACACGGAGCCACAGTTTCCTAAACTTTGGTCCAAAACTATCTGCAAATGGTGCCATCACAATGCTAGGAGAGAATAATATTGCTAGATAGAGAGCCCTCACTAATAAGATAAGTCCTTCAACTATTATGAATGTAAATGTAAACATGTAATTATACCCATCTTGTGCGCGCATGTACAAAGCATTCTGTGATGGGTAACGCTCTGCATCTGCCCAATTTCTCTGTGCTAATGCAAGCTCTCCACATGTAAATGCAAAAATACCAGGAACTAGCAAATAAGAACGAGCTAAGGCCAAGCTCACTGCCTGAGCAATCATATTTACGGTAGGAGGAAATGTACCATCACCACTGGAACAATACTTTCTGTACAGCATTTTCCAAGCAATCTGGGAATCATGTGTGACTGTATTGCTTGCTGAGGTTACAGAAAAGTTCCTGAAAGAACAGCACTTTGGAAACGCTTCCCTTGTCCCATGCCACAAGAATGAACTGCGTGCTTCACTAGGAAACTTATATTGCATGTACAACCGGCAGTGGTGGATATTCGGTCCAACTGCGACAATTGGCCCATTTTTACTGGCTTCCAGGTATCTGCTATTGTGAGTACGGACAGATCGAGCAGCTCTCCTTATATTTCTAAGCATCAAATATCTGCAAAGTGCAAAACAATAACCATGTCAACTACAACAATACCTTGATCACGTGATTCAAGTATGTTTCCGGTTGTTCTATCCATAAATACTATACACAAGTAAACCGTCACTGTTGAAATGCTACCTACAGTGACTTCTCTTCACTCACGACCATAATACATATAGACGTAGATGAGCATTAAATTTTACATCCACCCCTCCAAGAGGCATCAACAGGATGAAAAGGTTGATCCGGCATATAACATGCCCCACTATTTGTTCCTCACTTTTTGGAGTTTCAATTCATTCCTAGTTTGCCGGTATTACCTCTCCTTTCCACTAGGTTACTGTCTGCTTTAAAAATTAGAAGAAGAAAAAAGATGTTTAAAACAACTATTAAATATTCTCTCACACTCCGAGAAGGGAACTTATAATTAGAAGGTAAGAGCTGTTGTTTCTAACATTTTCCTTTGGTAGATTAGATCTCTACCTCGAGAAGGCAACTAAATAGAAATATAGAACAGAGATGAAACTTGCATCACTCTGAGCATAACAACGAGTTCAAATTGTAACTACAGCCCCAAATCGTTAAAGAATAAACGAATAGACCCTTACAATTTTTTGGGCACAACAGAATTGAAAGGATCAACGATTCCTACTGAAACTCCAGATGCATTTCCCACATGAGAGATCCGGAGTCTAAAATTCAACCCCAGAAAGAAAAACGCCAAAGAATTTATTTTTTTGGTTTAATGAAAGAAACAGAGCGGCATGTAGAGAATGGGCAATGAAATAAATGTAGCAGGGAATGAAAAATTGAATTTCCCTAAATGCGGAGGCGAAGGAGAAGAGAGAGAAAAGAAGAAGAGTGGAAGAAAAGGGAACCTGAGAAGGAAGAGATCATGCTATGGTGGTTTGATGAAGATGATGAAACGAAATGGAATGGAATGGAAATGAAAGAAGCGATGCGATTAAGGAGGTGAGGTGTGGTGAGGCTGAGAGCACACAACACGTCTCCTTGACTCAGGCCGTCTCAACCAATTCAACAAACCCTAACTCCCAATAATAAATTCATTTCACTTCCAACATTTTAATATTTTTAGCTACTTAACATATTATAAACTCAAAGTTAGTTTATTATTATGTACGTCCTTCAGACACCTTTTTTTTTCTTTAAATTGTGTTTGTATGGAATAACATGTATAAGTGAATATATTTAATTTTAAATTTGAGAAATTTATTAATTTTTAAAAATTTAAATTTATTATATAAATTTTTATTATATTATAAAATAATAAATAAATATTTTGAATTAGAAAAATATTTATTTGTTTTAAAATATATTAAAATATATTTACATATATATAAATTTTTATTTTTAATTTATGTAATTCATAATTATATAATATATAAAATTGTGTCTTATATTTTAAAAAGTTATATTATTATGTTGTATGAGTGTTTGTATTTGTGGTGCATATTGTAATTAATTTAAAGTAATATCATACATTAATAAAAAGTTTTTAAAAAATCAATTTAAATTCTGATTAATTTCAGAAGCATTAAAAATAATAGAAATGTAATGAAGGGGTTGTTCCTTATGTAATAAAGCTAGCTGAATTTTTTTAACCAAAATATATAATATACATTAATTTCAACACATTTTATGTAAATTTTATTGTAGGATTTTATTCAATGTACTTTTCAAATAGTTCCGAGGATTTTACTCACATCTAAATTTATCTGTAATATCGTTTTATATCCTGGACGTTATCAATAGGCATAAAACAATTAACTCAAAATATTAAGAGATCATAACTTTTCTTAAATTAGGTAACGTGTAAAATGAAGGAATGATCAAAAAAATAAACTCTCTTTTTAAAATAAAATTACAAGCATTAAAAGTGCATATTAAAAATAGAAAAACCCTTTTTGTCAATTTAGATAATAAGGGTAAAAAAACTCAAAGAATTATAAAAAAAGAAAAAAGAATAGACAAACAATAAATGGAAAGTCGTATGGTTTTAATCATTAATTATTATTATTGTCATTAAAAATTTAAGCATTATATCTTAATACATGTGACTGATTATGTTGTATGTATTTTAATATAATTAATGATTTAAGATGAAGTTATAAAAAATGAAAATTCAGTATAATCAAACGAGGTTAATAAACATTTAATTGTTATAGTAAATTAAGAAAAGTTATCGGATTTTTTATGAAAATTAAATTATAGAATTTTTATTATTATTCTTATTGAATTTAAATCAATGTACCTTAAAGCATTTTATTAATCAAATTTTTAGTACATATCACGGGTTCATACTCAGTGTAATAAGTTTAAGACCTGCTATTGTTTCACAAAAATATATTTAATAATAATACATGTTTTTAAATTAAAAATGTAAATAACATGTCAGTAAATATACGACACTTGCATTGAAGGAAAAATAAATATGAGATCTTAAAAATAATGTGGCATACTACAACTTATAACAAATAAATTAAGATTTCATGTTATTATTCATCCAATAATAACGCCCTTGTGTGTTTAATGATATAGAATAAAATTATAAAAATTAGAATATAATGCAATCAAATAAGTTAATTAATATTTATCTGGTATCTTAAATTAAAATTAATCTAAAACTTTCCAAAAAAAAAACTACACATTATATTATAAAATTAATTACTACTAGTGGAATTTGTGTATATAATTTTAAATATTCTATATTTATACATTTTGGAAATGGTATATAGTTTTATAATGGTTTAAATAAAGATTAAAGATGTTTTGTAAAAAAGGTTTGTAAGTGTTAAATGTGTAGAGGATCATACTAGTTTAAAAACAACTTTAAAATGGTTTTCACGTATAACTTGTCAAAAATAAATTATACAAGTATGGTAGTTGAAGTATATAGATATTTGATTACAAACATTTTCCATGTTAATATATAAATAAATTCATTATTATTCATTTTATCTCCATGACATAAAAGAACTATTTAACATTAAGTCACTTATGATTTTCAATGAATATTTAATTGTCACAGGAAATAAAATGCTTAGGAAAAAATCTCAAAAAATACTATATGAATATAAATGTTCATGTTCATAAAGTGAAGTATTTTTAAATACAATATACTCTTTTTATTGTTTTTAAGATAATATAATGATATAGCATACAACAAAGACTCTATCTGATAGTTAGTTTTATGGGATAAGACTTCTAAAATTATCAAGGCTTGCATAAAAAAATTATGTTAATATATTATAACATGTTAAGAAATTGTTGTAAATATATTATCATCTAATATCTAATGATATGCAACTTTGTTGCAATTAAATTTATTTATATTATAGTATTAGCACACCTTGTCATGAAGTAATTTAATTTTGTACATTTTGAGGAAAATCCCATCAATACACGAGACATTTTATAATTTAATTTTAATTTAAACAATTTCCATTTGAATAATTAATGAGAGGAAGTGAGAAGAATGTAGCCACATTTAGCACCTTTCTTTCAATGCTACATGAGTGTTGTGACAGAAGAAAACGTGTCAAATTTCAGTGCACAACAAAAATAGCGTTACATTTATTAATTCTGTTATGGCGGTGTGATTTTTATAGGATTACGTAATAATAGAATATTTTCATCCAAATCCATTTTCAGCAAATAATGAAAATAAGAATTTCATGATAAAAATGTTTCTCACAAAATTGTTGGATTGAAAGTGATAATTAATATTGATATGAAAATGTTTTTTTTTATTAAAATACGAGTTAACTCAGATTACTAATTTTTAGATTCACTTCTTTAGAGTAAGTAAAGTTAAAATGAGTAATTTTGATTGGTTATTTTAGAGGAGACCATTCTTAATCTTTGTTTTAGAAAAATTTTCATCTCAAGATTTTCTTAAAAACAATCTGATTAAAGCATTATATAAAAAAGATGTGAAGAATCGTGTTTAATATTCATGGAATTACATGTTTCAAAACCCAGCATTAGTTTCTACTATTGATCATGCATTCTTGAAACGTATTAGAGTGGTGGTGACTCAATTCCAATTAATGTAAAATATTTTATTTTATATTGTATCAAGCAAAACATACATTCATAATTAATATTTAAATTGAAATTATTTAAATATATTTTTTATTTTTGACGCAAGAGAATATATAAAAAATATTAATGTAAAACTTAAAAAACTAAAGCAAACACTTGTTTTGGTCAAACGCAACCTGCGGACAGTGGCCATGCACGTCACCACTCACACCAGTTGCCACCATCATAAATATACATCAAGAATTCATGAACTTTATAAGTAACCTTATTAAAAAAAATAAAAAAAATTCTCAATTGCGTCATGAAATAAGTTATTCCAACAAAAAATTCAATCATTTCACATCATTACAGAATTAAGTTACGTTCCCACATTTTAATAAATCACTTTTATAATTTTTAAAAAAATATTTATTTAAAAAGGCCAATTCAATCTTATATAACTGATTTAAAAGGTGGAATTTGCATAATATTTAGTCGATATAAGATCTCTAAAGCATTTTCTCACGCTGAGATTGTCAACTCGTGCATGAAATTACATATTATGGATGATCTGACAACGGTCCGGTAATGGATGACCTGATCAATCCAACAAATACTTGTTAGGATAAACTCAAAATGACTCTGATACCATTCAGAAGTGAACTTTAAGTCTAATTTAACTTTACAACCCTCAATATTTGATAATATTGTATATTAAGGACTATAGACAATACTATGCTACTCTTATGCCCAATTGCTAACCAAAACTATTCTATATGATAACTTGTTAGTCTAAAGCATTTGTTTTTTAAAGAATTTGAACTAATGGTGAGAGATCAACATTTCTCTTCAATATGGCAGATAACGTGAGGTGTTTTTTTATACACTCTACAAAATTCAACCATTATCATTTTAATTCTTTAATATGTATGACGTCAAGTGCTCACTCAATATTTTTTTTAGAGTAGTGATAATTTCATACTCATTTCTCATTTCTACATTCAACTTACAATTTTAAATATTATTGTAATATTTATTTTATTAATAAAATCAAATGTCAAGTGAATATAATTTTTGAATAGTGGTGTCAAAGGTTATTTATTCTATTTTGTATATAGTACGTGAAATCCATTCTAATGACGTGTTTAAACAAATTGTAAAAATAAAAGAAAAAAATAACCTAGCTCCTTAAGCTACTAATATTGCATGGACTAGCAATATTAGTCCAACTTATAGGCAAATTCTTCCTACATCCATATTTTCTTTTCCAACCTTCTACTTCAGAAAATATCAAAAGTTACCTTTTTTTATTGTATTTTTAAAAAAAATATGAGAATATAAAATATAGAGACTTTTTAAATTATATAAATTTAGAAATTAATATTTATGATTTTATATATTTTAAATTGTACAATTTAAAATATAATATAAAATTTGAAATACAAATATTATATTTTGAATTCATGATATAAATTGTGTTTGAGATTGCAAAATTTGTAATACAATATAAAATATGTGGGTATATTTTGTAGAACTACTGTAAAAATGTCCATGAATACTAGATGGACTAGAACAATAAAAACAAAAACAAAAACAAAGGCCGCTAAATAAGAAAATAAAAACAAAAGAGTATTAAATAAGGAAATAAAAAAATGTTAAATAGAAAAAAAAAAAAGTTAGATGAAAAAATAAAAGTATAAATAATATTATATGATAAATTGAGTCTACCTCTAGGTTGATCCACACATAATAACTTTTTTTTTTATTGAGAATGAAGAAGATGAAGAGGGAGTGTCTTAGGATTTTTTTTTCATTAAGAATAAAATTGTAATTTCAACACCCTCATGGAGTGCAGGATGAAACCATAGGGGTGCAGGATGAATTTGCCCAACTTATGAATCCTACACGGTTAAAATAGCCCAGCCCAATAAAATGGGTTGCAACATATAATCCAATTTTAAATTCCTTGCCTCTACCAAATTATATTCTCTAAACATTTTTAATTTAAGATTTTGATTTGGGTACGAAACTAAAAGATATTTGAATAAGTCAGCCCGTCTTGAACCCACATTTCTGTATATAGGCCCATAGATATAAATGGGCCAATATTTTGAGCCCACATTTATACTGAAAGTAAGGTAAAAAAGAGGTATTTTGAAGAAAAAAATTATTAATTGCGAGAACAATTCATGAATACACCCCTGTATGTAAAGATAAAAATATTAAGAACGTGTAATTGACATAGCAGAAAGAATTAGTCCATTATCCATTAGATTTTTAATTTACGAGCATAAAATACAAGTAAGTTAATCTTATAAATTTTTATTTTGACAATGTGATATTTCAAATTAATAACCCTAATTTTAAAAAGAAAAAAAAAACGATATAGAAAACGTGGAGTGAGTACGCATTACAGTGAAACAGATTAGAGTCAAACGATTGGAGTGGACCTTAACAGTGATGAAAGTCTTTTTCCTAATAATTTAAGAACTATTGAACCCATTTTGTTCTAATTTGATAATGATTACTGGTGGAGAAATTATGTGACAAGTGTAATTATCTGGAGACAACAGACCTAATTGCAGCCATCTTAACCTAATTATGGACAATTTATCAGTGGAATCACATCACTGTGCTATTTATTGACTGATCAAATACTGCAATCTCTAATTTCTGCTGACCTTGCTGTGAGGAGAGTTGAACCTTTCCAATAGCCAATTGATTCAACTTCTTTTCTCCGCCCACAGTTTCAATATCTCTCTCTCATAAGTCACTGCTACATGCCTTTGAAAACTGCACTTCAACCTTCAATTACGTTTTTCCAGAACCTTTTTTATTTTGTTGGGTTACATCTCACGCGAATAAATCAGCTACATATACAACACATGCATTTTTTTAATATAAGTTTATTTGTTCATGTTTAGTTTGTTGTGCAGAGACAGATATATAATGGGACTTTCAATGTTCATATTTGTTTTAGACAAAGACATAGATCATTCAGTATAACCAAAAATAAGTATCCTCTTCTGTTAATGTGTAATGTGATTTTTTTTTTTATGTATCTAACCTTATTTCTGAATGTTGTTCTTTACTTATATGTGAATATCATGGGATTCACCCACAATAGAAAAAAACTAAATCGATAAACAATATTATTACACTGTTAATTGAATTAATTAAATTTATAAAAAAGACATTAACATAATTAAAATACTCATTGTTGAAATGATTAAGTGAGAGAAATATTAAAAAATAATAATTATCAAATTATATGTCACTATTGTATACTTTGACGATATTGTACCTAATTATATATGTAATTAATTTAATAATTATAAAATCTCATGATTAGTATCCTACCTAATTAGATTGTAATATACACATAAAAGAATAAGAAACATCTCTTCTTCTTAACATTTTTTATCATTTTCTTACATGGTATCATAGCCTTATCCTAGCGAGTATTTGTTGGGTTTAGCAGGCCACCCGCTATCGGACCGTTATCGGAACACTCATAACATATATTTCCACGCATGAGTTGGTAGTCTTGGCGTGAGGAGTGTGTTGGAGATCCCACATCGACTAGAGATTAGAGCCTTTCATAGTATATAAGTGGGTGCAAACCTCACCTCATTGAGCTGGTTTTATGAGGTTGAGTTAGGCTTGAAACCCACTTCTTAACAAGAAAGATGAGGTTATTCATAGTAGAATTCAATTATATAAAAAGTTGTATAAAGGATAATCAGAGCATCGTTTTCTTTTTGTGCTTAGTAAGTAGTAGTTAAGAGGTGCGTTTATGTAGTGTTGTCATCATCTCAATGAAACTCAGAATCAACAAAGAGACATTGACAAAAACTAGAGATAAGAGAAAAAAAGAAACGGGGACTGAAGCGAAGCGATGACAATAAGACATGGATCCACTTTAAGTGTTTAGTTATTCAAAAACTTTGAAGTTGGAAACAGTTTTTCTTTGGTCGGTCGAGACAGAAAGCGAGGGTCACAGTGCCACATACATAGGTCGGAGTCAAAGACTAGGCCATAGCAACCAATATCCTTTCCTTAATCATATTGAACAGATGGACATGGCTGTCTCTATTGTTGGACACGTTCTGAACCCTTTTGCTTAACGACAAATGCGACTTCGTATGCACAACTATAGTTGTCTGCAAAGTCAATCATTTTTCTGTGACGCATACGTGACGAACATGTTACATGCATACTAGAAAACAGGGGCAAGGCCTTTCACCAATGCAATCGGTAACCCAAAGTTATGACCTTCATAATTAGCGAGTGAGTAAGACAAAGAAAGCTATCATCTAAGATGAACAAACTAAGATGGGCTATTTAATGCAAAACTATGCTTGAAAGGTAGTGTGTGGTCGAAAGCTTGGAGTTGACCAAAAAATGTCCAACTTTCCTGCATGGATAGTCATTGCAGACACCCACTATGATGTGATGAATAATACTTCTAATAATCTATCTATACATGCAGAATCCCACCTAAAGATTCGAGTTTCTAGCACATAGTGTTTCACATTAATTATTACCATGTAGTTTCAATTTTTCTACTTCTTTTAGACATAAATGAACAGAACTTGTATTTATTAAGTAAGTATATGCATGTATGCTACTGATTTCTGATTTTCGTAAAACCCTTTGTCTGATCACCTCTATTTTTCAATGTGACAGAATTGACAGATAAATTTTAATGTGTGTTATCTTATATTTGAATAAAGAATAAAATGGTATGAGAGTCAAAGTTTATTTCAATGAGAGAAGAGTTTATTAATCTTAATCTATAATTTCACAGACAAATTAATTGGTATAAAATGGAATTCATTAAAAATAAAAAAAGGTGCAACATTTTACATTTTACATATTAGTTTTTGGCTTTTGTGTTTTAAAGCAAAAAGGGTGTGGGAAGACAGAAATCTAGGACCTGATTGTGAGCATTATGAGGGATTATTAGAGCATGTGGCAAAAACCGTGTACAGCCATATTCCCAGTTGTATAGAGACGTGTCACTAATGCAGAACAATTCCAAAAACATACGAACATAAAAGTTAAGAACATATGACGAAGATAAAATGAGGAGTAGGACCAGCTTCTTGTTTGCTTCTGATGTAGTTCTGTTTCATTTGCTTTGATAAAAAAAACATGCAGTTCATGTATATGGATCGTACTTTCTACATAAACGGTAATTGTCGAATACACGTATTTCAGAAATTTTGGCTGCACAAGAGAAGTCAGTTACCTAACATCTTTACAACTCTCATTTGCTTCCAACACCTCAATTTCTGGATCAACAAACTGTGTGAAATTCTCTTAATTTATAATTTATATTTATTAATTGTTTTACTGTACTGTTGAGTACGAATATCGTAATTTCAATAATTTAAAATTTTCAATCATGTATTTTGAAAGTGCGACTCCCATCCTCTCACCCTATAGTATTTTATAGTTGGTCTAAATTATTTCAATTTATGTTATTAAAATATTAATATTTTACGCCTATTTATTTGGACTATCATAATAATGATAACTTGAGAATGAAGGAGAAAAAACAAGTATAGAAAAATGCATAAAAAAAACTTTATTCATTAAAGTTATATCTTAAATACATGGAACGAAAAAGAGGTTTGCAAACACAATAATAAAAAAATAGTTAACAGCCTAATTATACTAATAAAAAGGAAGCTAACTAAAAGCATAATTACATCATAAATACGTAAAATGAAAGAACTTTAAAGATTGAGTTCTTGGGAGTTTTCTTTTCACTTTTATATATTTTTAATTAAATTTTGAAATATTCGGTTTCAACTTTATATTTATATTATGTAATTTTTTTTCGTTTATTAAAATTTAAACTGATACCTTTTGCCATGGCAATCTGCAACAGCAGCGTACCTTTTCAACTCAATCATCACCACATTATTGCGCGAAACCCAGTTGAGTTTAGTAACGGCGTTCCCGGTTCAAACGAAAAACCGGTTCAGCGAAACTTGGACCGTTCCCCTCCTTCATTATTGAACCCACGTGTCTGAAATGCTGACGCAAGTAATAGTAGTGAACAGTATACCAATAATTATTAATGGTAACGCTCTCATAAAATAATAAAATACTAAAAAAAGGGCACTGCTTGTGATTTCAAACGAAAAAAGCTACATCGTGGGCCCCGCATGTTGCGGTGTCACCGACGCCGCACGGACACGTGCCCCTCTTGTCTTTATAAGTCAATGCTTCCTTAAGCTCCAATTACCCATAATCCCCATGCAAATCATATTATTACTTATCCATTACAGGTGTCTGGGACACGTGTCATTCGCGCGTGTTCCGGCGTGCCGTCTCCGGTCACCTCGCCAGAATCTTGGACTCGCTGTCGGGATATCTGAAACCTAATTTCCCTTTACTCCTCAGTCTTTCCTTCCCAAAGATTTTCCTCTCACTGCAATTTTTTTTTCTTTTTTATTTTATTTCTATTTTTGGGTATAAGTTCTAATTGGCGAAAGGCCCCATCCAAATATCATAAACACTCAGCATAAGATTGCAAAGGAAAGTTAATATATAAAATGTGATAGTGCTAATATTTGGTAGACCAAAGAATATTGAATATTATGTTAAGCATGCAGCAGACAAAAGACATGCACCCTATTAGTTTTGGCTTTTCTGGCTATTGTTTTGCTTAATTGTTGATCGCTTTCTATTTTGGTACAACACAAGTGATGCCTTGGAGTGATACACTTGTTTTTAATTTAGCACTTTTATTCTTAAAGTAATACATCTAAAGAGGCTAATTGATAGATTCACAATTGAAACTTTTTATACAATTATATTACAACATTCAATACTATTATTTTAATATTTTAATATAATTTAATTATAAATTTATTATCATTTTCCTATCTCTATAACTAATTTATCATTTTCCTATCTCTATAACTAATATAGAGAGGGAGAGCATATATAACATAAGAATTATAGAAACTTCATATAACTTCAAAAAATAGATATGATATTGGTACTTGCTATAATAAAGTCAAAGCTAGCTCAATTAAGAAATTAAAACTATGATGAATAATAAAAATTAGGAAATGTTACAGCCATCAACACAACGGATCCGTATCAAGGTATCCCAGAAAAACAATGGTGGGACATGTGATAAAACCAATCAACGTGTTGGTTGATTTAATTAGTGGTTGATGATCTATGTATCTGATCACATTACATGAACTCATTCACATCTAAAATATCTGGGATTTCAAATTTCAACATGCTGCTACTGCCATAGCTTTGATCTCTCTCGTCTTCTGTGTTGCTCCCATTGATTATCGTGGAGTTTGAATTCAACGGTGTGGGGCTTGACGAAGGTGTGGATAGAACTGAAGCGAAGCTGAAGTTTTGATTGCTGTTATTGGAATGGAAAGTTGAAGGTTGGGAGAATGGAGGATACATGAGATCATCGGAACTATAATAATTATAGCTTGATAACTGAGGAACATAGTCATCTGTTAAAGTGCTCAAAGCAACCCCATCTTTGTGCCAATCACTTATTATCTGATCATCATGAGAATGTTGTTGGTAAGTGAAGTCTGTGAAAGTTGATGATGGATATGGGTCCACATTATGGGGCTCAACTAACTGTGGCTGAGAGAGAGGCAATGAAACACATGCAGGCACCTCTTGAACTGGATCTTGAAATTGTACCAAGTGTGGAACATGATTCTGAACTTGTGGATCGCAAACCTGGTTTTGTTGACCCTTTGGAACACACATGCCAAGGTCTTTGTGTTGGTGTGAGGAGGAGAAGAGCGAAGAAGCCAACCTTAAAAGCTCGGGGTTCACCATAGACTGCTGCATGCCAAGGAGCATTTGTGATGAACCATAGAAAGATGCGTTTAGAATGGAAGAGATGTCCAATAGATCAAGTCGAGGACTGTGTGTCACAGGGTCAATTCCCATCCTCAAAAGCCTCTTTTTAATGTGTGTGTTCCAATAGTTCTTGATTTCGTTGTCTGTTCTTCCTGGTAAACGAGAAGCAATCGCAGACCACCTAAAGAATCCAATAACCCATAACTATTCATTAGTATTTTGAGTAGTTGTTGGAAGGCGTTATCTTCTTATTAGGTTGTCTTTGGTTCTTTAAATCACCAAATGTTTCATTTGTATATATTATTTATTGTTGATAAAAAAATGTTTAAGAAAAAACATTAAAAATATTAAAAAACAAGAACTCACTTGTTGCCAAGAATGCTATGCAGCTGAATTATTGTCTCTTCCTCTTCAAATGAAAACCGACCTCGCTTTATGTCTGGTCGGAGATAGTTTGTCCAACGAAGACGGCAACTCTTTCCACATCTCTGCAACCCTATTCAATATAAAACACCAAAGACATGAGTTGAAACTTGCATAATACATAATACATAATAAACAAAAAACCATATTTTGTTTAGTTTGGTGAGATACCAGCATTCTTTGGGAGTGTCCTCCAATTCCCACATCCATGTTTCTGAATGTAATCAACGAGTTTCTGATCCTCCTCAGTTGTCCACGGTCCTTTCTTGAGGCCATTCTTTTCACAACAAGGTGCTCTTCCCATGACAGAAGCAGCTAAGTTGTGTGTTGCAGAGCTAAATGTGAGAAAATATTTGAGACGAAAGAGAGGAAGAAAAGAATGGAGTTATGAATATGATAGTGTACTATAGTTGTTTTGAGGTATAAATAGGAAGAAAGTGAAGATTAAGAAAGAAGCGGAAGTCAAATTGATTCGGTGCCGTCCTCCTGTTATCCCTCTGGGCATTGGCTACGTGTCTCATCTAATCTATCCATTTTTTTAGAACTCTTGTTAATGTTATTGTGGAAAAAACCCTTCCAATTACATCACTGTGTTAATCTATTTTTACGTGTGTTTGATGTTGAAATTTGAGTTTAATTACATGAGCTTCTAAACTGGATTAGCATGAATTTATGTGTTTGTGGATATTGAAAAAAGTGATTAAGAATATGATGGAGTGAAGTGTGAAGGCATCATTTTCCGGGAGTGTGACCCTAAACTTTCTGGATTCATATTAGCTGTAATAAAAAGGGGACGCCACGTGTCCTTCTCTCTTTGTGTTTCTATTATTACAGAAACTACACGGCGTTGGTTTTCTTCTTTTCTGCATGCATACATATACCTTTTCTTTTCTTCCTTTTCCCTAAAGCAAGCCTTTTATGTTGAATGCTTCGCTTATCTTATCTGTAATGTATGCACATACATACATATACCTATACGTACGTATACATACATGTTTCAGACTAATTGGTCTTCTATTCACACTCTCATCTCTTGCTGCAAACCATGACCTGCATCAATGTTACTTCTATATGATTGGGTAAAGTGCATATTTGGTATTTATGTGTGCATCTTCTTCTTTGTTTTCAACTTCTTCTCACCATCAAAACATCTCATTTCTCTATACACGTGCTCTTCTTTTTATTATATAATGGTCGGTTTATTTTCTTTCATGTTAAAAAATCTTTTTTTCAGGATAACTTTTTTTAATAAACAATAAAGAATAATATAAATGAAAGTATTAGAGATATTTCAATTCTATACATGAAAGTATTAGGAGTATTTCAATCCTATACAAAATACCTGATTTTCAAACAAAATCCGTAGATATAGATTATAGTATAATTACAAAATTTAAAATATGTTGGTTGCTTATTCCTACTCAACATCGAAATTATTGTGATCACACTTTCATCCAAATTAAAATCCACCAAAAAAGATAGAAAAGATAGTTAACTATTAATAAAGTGATTTTAAAGATTTATATATATTAATAAATCAATAAGTTAGTAAAATAACTTGATTTGATTTTTTTTGTGGTTATCTAATTTGTTTGTTTTGAAAATAATAATTTCCATTTTTTAAAAATAACTTATTTTTTGCGTACAAAAATTGGTAAAATATTATTGTGAATGGGAAGTTATTACAAAATACGAGAAATGCAGTATTTAAAGTTTAAAAAAATTATGGCTTGCATATATCTCACTCACTTTCATGTTGATCATACCCTTCATCGTATCATGCCTTTGATGAACAGTTTACAAAATGATTGAATTTAAACCAATTATTCGTTAAATAAATTAAATTTTTTCAGTATAGTGCTATAAACAAGGGTATCTCAGAAACTTATTAAATGTGTGTACATAATAAATGCAAAGAAGATTGAGGATGGGCATTTAATATACACCGTGGCAATAATAGAGTTCGGTGTTTGCCTTCAATTAAAATACTATATACTCCTCACAAACATTTATTAGGCATGATATGGGATAAGATCTATTTTATTTTTAAATTATTCTCAAAAACTAGTTTTTAAAATTATTTTCTTATGTTTTTATCATATATATATATATATATATATATATATATATATATATATATATATATATATATATATATATATTGCACCTCTTATCACCACCCTTTGTATTACGTCATCGTTCCGACACTGTTCCCACTGAAAATGATATATAAGATTATTTTTATTTGGTGATTAATATAAGC
>Ga0123342_1004414_pt1 | contig 21494 bp, 8 predicted proteins | sample Turbeawhitnodule_FD_89960 | JGI IMG/M metagenome (GOLD analysis project Ga0123342, IMG submission 89960) | Root nodule microbial communities of legume samples collected from Mexico - Turtle bean Mexico white nodule | ecosystem: Host-associated > Plants > Roots > Nodule | place: Mexico: Nepantla...
TCTTCTTCTAGTCTCATCTTGAGTGCATCTTGGAACCTCAAGTGGCGGCATCTACACTCATCTTGGAGCCTTACATCCTTCAAGTGGCGTGTTCATCTCCAAGAACTCCAACCACATAAGTTCTCTATTTCATTTCATCTTCTTCATCCATTTTCCCTTCATTTCAAATTACCCATTTTTGTTCTACTTGTTTGTTTTCACTTTCAATCAGTGCAATCTCTTCCTTATGATGTCATCTTTCATTTGCTGCACTTGTATTCAATTTTAGTCGGTGAAAATTGGTTGTTCTTGCTGTTTTTGTCACGTCCTCCATGGGTATATTTGCTATATGTTGTGTTCTTGAGTTTCTATCCATGGGTTTGTTGTTCAAAATGGGTTTCTATGAGTTTGGCTTGGTTACTTGTGTTTTGGTGAGTTCTTGAATGTTAAGAACATTGATCCAATTCTTAAAAAGGGCCTAATCATATTCCAACTCAAGTTGAATCCATAACATGTCCATGAAACATCTCTATCATGTTATTGGAATCATATCAAGTTGTGTCAATTAAAATCGGATTGGTAATTATAAAAGAAACCTATTAAAAACATTTTATTGATTCTCTAAAATAACTAATTGTGTTCATTTAAAAAAAACTCAATTTATAACACTTGGTTTATTTATTAAAATAACTAGTTGATTTCATTAATTAGAAAAGACAAAAATATTTAATACTAAAGTCTTAAGGTCAATGATAAAAACATTTGACTTTTAAATCATTAAAAAGACTTTAGTATTTTTTCAGTCAGTTGATACGATAAATCAACCTATTAAAATACTTTACGAAAGTCACAAGGTTTTAGTGTGAGTGATTTTAACCAATTAAAATCCTGAATCAACTGATTTAAAAACATAACAGGTTTAAAACATTTTCTTGAAGATGTCTTGAACCATAATGCATAGTAAAAAAGATACAACAAAATCTACCACACATGCATAACTTTGTAGTCTTCATGGTTGAGCTTTAAGCACATCAAATCCATCCACTTTAGTTAACAGTCGCAACCTCATCCAACATCTCATCAGGTAACATTAAGGAAGAGATATATTTTTCTTATTTTCAGTCTATAATATAAGTATGAACTTCTTTCTTTCTCCTCTCTTATCAAGCTTATTACAAATAAAAAGAATTTTTTTTTGGGAAAGTAGCTTAATATCTTGAAACTAAGTCTACTTTCTCAAAAATCTCTCTAGCGAAAACCATCCTTATTGAAAAAAATAAAAAGTTGAACTTAAAGTTTCACAACCTGAAAGAGAAATATAAAGTTCCCACTTCAAGATTAATCACAAAGAAAAAATAAAATGACTCTCTTTAGTCTAAGATATATGATTTAGAGAAGAGACTCTCTAAAGAGGACTAATCTAAAAAAGTAGATAGCTTACTCATGTAGAATGAGACTTTAAGAAAAGTTATAAACTTAAAAGAGTGGATGGGAACAAAAGACTAAATCAACTAATAGGATTATTTGGAAAACCCTATGAAAAAAAAGGGATTAGGCTTTGAAGAAGAAAGGGATAAATCACATGCATCTCACAAGCACATTCCACAAAAAAATACGTATAAGTTTTTCACAAATAACAAAAAAAAAAAATCCAAGTCAATTTGGGTACCCAAGAAAGACATAATTCATGTTGTTGATGTTCTTAATAAGAGGAAGAAAGTCCTTGTTATGGTACTTGGACAGGGGTGCTTGCGCAACATGATAGGCAAAAGTCTACACTATTAAGCCTAAAGAAAGGAAAAAGTGTGACATTGGGCGAAAACCAAAAGAGAAAGATTGTAGGTATTGGGAAGATAGGTCTAAAATTTACTTTAATGTACATAACTAATTATGTGATAATTAATATACTTTTTAATTTAATAAAGACGTGTGTAGTCAAAGATGATCAACCTACTAGTTTTATCTCAAGATACAAGGTAATTTGTACAAAATAGATCTTTGTGAGCTATCAAATTATAATCTTAGTATCATTCTAGGAAAAACCTTTTACAGAAAAAGAATTGAGGTATGATGTAGGACATGTGGTCATCATGCATGCTTGAGGTTAATGTCAAAGCATTCTTGAGACAACCTCATTATCACATGTTGATGTACAATCGAAATGACCAAGATTGTACTTACAATCTAGACCATCCAAATGGTTGCGAAAGACTTTTAATTGAAAATGTATACCAATTGCTTCCTCACAACAAATCATTTGAATTTTGTTAATCATAAATATTTTATCAATACAATGACAATAACACAACCAAACCCTTCCAAAACCCTAACAACAAAATTGAAGCAATCATTCACTTTGAAACATACGTGCAACAAGCTTCAATCTTCAATATACAAAAAATTTTGACATCACCTTCAACTCTTTAATGCAACAAATTTTGTCTTGAACCAAAATTTACATTATATGATACTTGACATAATGTGGTATGCACACCAAGTTACTAAAACAACAAAGAGTAACAAAATTAGAATATAAGTGACCCATTAATCTTGTTCATGGTTGACTTACGCATACGTTTGTTGAAATAAAAGCACTCTTTGATGTTTAAAAGATGATCCACTATTTGGTTTAAGGAAAAATAACTTTGACATGTTCTTTTTGATAAAATATAAAGGATATTTGTGAACTTGCGGGCCAACCAATATAAGAAAATTAAAATTTCATAATAAAAATATTAATGCATTTGTTGATGAGAACCAAAAGTTGGAGGGAACAATGTTGAATTTTTTATTAGGATGTTTCTTCCTGCATTCCATCAATTTTTTTCATGCACCTCATTAGTTTTAGAATTTAATTTTCATAACATAAAAGTTAATTATAGAAATAAAAATTTATAAGATAAAAAAAAAATAAATAACATTTCTAGAACAATTATTTTATCTTTTAAAATCTAAAACAATTATTTTAAATTTTGAAATTCGATTTATGAAATTGATGAGTTGCAGAATAAAATCCGAGATCTTACAGAAAAAAGTACTCTTATTATTATGCGAGCTAGCAGAATCACTTGTCTGGTGACTATACCTAGTCCTTGCGAATTAGAGAACAAATCTAAACCAAAATAGTGAGGCTAACCTATGAGACTTTGACACTTCTCTTAAATGGCGTATCTGTGTCGGACACACGTATCAGTGTCAACACTCGTAGGACACTTATCGATGAAGTGTTCAATTCAAAAAATATTTGTTGGATTTTTAAAAATTATAGTACAGTTCTAACACAATTTTAAAAGGTATAAATACAATAATTTTCTAAAAACTCAAATTTATTGTATAAATTTTTATTATGTTTATAAAAATACGGAACAAATTCTTTTGAACCAATCATGAAAAATATCTTCTTGCTCCCAAAAGAATCTGAAACATACTTTTGCACATAAATATTTAATTTTAATTTATATAATTCAAAATTATATAATATATAGATCTATGTCCCCGTATCCTACATTTTAAAGGTTATACGTATTTCTGTGTCCGTATTTGTATCCGTGTCGTGTCAGTATCCATATCCGTATAGGTATCTATGCTAACCAATTTCTTCGTAACAAACTACGGGCCTTCCCATACTATATGCTACGCAGCCAGCCAAATCTCTTATTTCTTAATAAATGGTAATTGTCTTTTGTAAATAATGTTTATTTTTTAATATTGATCTAACTAACAAACTTCATTATATTAGATTTTTTTTAATAAACATTTCAAATATAATTAATTTTTTTAGATCCAAATACCCTCAATTAACCTTTAAAATTACAGTTATTTTGAATAAAATTCTTAATAATTTTGTTCAATAACTAATTGTATATATATATCATTTCAGATATTATATAATTAAGCTAATAAATTAATTTAATTATATATTCACTTCAAATATAATTTAATTTTACTACACAAAAATTTCACAATGATATAATAATTAAAATTATATTTTTAATATAAATTTAGATTTAATATTTATATTTAATCCTTTATTATTTTAATGATTATAAAATAATTTTTAAACATGTCATTAGATCAAATTAAAATTATTACAATAAATTTTCAATTTTTCTTATCAATGTAATTCATCATATTTCAATACCTAAATAAATTATTTATAATTAAAAAAGACATATCCTAAATAAATTTATTAAATGCAAGTTACAATTATTATCAAAATTTATATTTAACACTTATTTTTAGAAGAAGAAAATTTGGCCATAATTAAATTATTGAAAATTCAAATTCCCACTAATTCACTCAAAGGTTCCAGCATTGTATTGTACCCTAGGCAGCATAAAAATACCCAAACTCCTTTCTATTATTTGAAGAAGAAAGAAGAAGGGAAAAGAGAGAAACCATGAGAAGAAGAGCCAGAGTGCTTCTTAGTCTCTCTACTTCTCTGCTCTCACCGGTAAAGCACAACCCTTTAGCGAAATCAACACCACCCACTTCTTTATTTCGAAGTAGCATCACATTCTCAACTTCCTCCTCCATAAACCCTCCTATTGAAGAAGCAAAGACTTCATCGTCCACGTCCCGAAGGGATTCATTGATTTTAGAACAGTTCAAGCAGAGAAAACTCAAAGGGTCCCCTAAAGACTCAAAGGGTACCCCTCAAGTGGGTTCAACTTCAGTTCCATTAAGTTCAGATGCTTATACTGAGAAGGTGGTCCAAAAGGGTGTGCAGAATGAGGATGAACCCACCATGGTGGTTAGAAGTTTCAAGGAGTTGGGTGTTAATGAGGAGCTTGTCGAGGTAATGGAGGAGATTGGGGAGTTTATTCCCAGTGAGATACAGTGTGTGGTTATTCCTGCTATCTTGGAAGGGAAGAGTGTGTTGCTGAGTTCACCATCTGAACCTGACAGAACTTTGGCCTTCTTGTTGCCCCTTATTCAGGTTAGTTTAATTCTGTTTATTTTCTTTCCTAGGTTTTGACTTTTGAGCCTTAGCAACAACTTTCTTCGGTTGGGTGGATACAAGATACTGGAATTTGGGAATGCATTCACGTTGCAAGCTGGCTTGAACTTTTGTAGTTTGTTTATTTTTTATTTATCTGGTATTTCACCTATTGGATACGGCTATTGTTGTTGCCTTATTTATTTAGTACTGCTGGTACGGGTTTCAGTTAGAAAATACCGTAATTTTGTTAATTGGAAGGGGAAGTGGTTCCCACCTAACCATATTCTTTTCTATGAACCGACAACTTCTCCTTACTTGCCTATTAGTTCATGTTCCTTCCAAGATATTCTTCTTCGCTATGTGTTCATGGTCTTCTTCGGTACTGAGTAGGGGTGTATACTTGTAAAAGGTGTCGTGACCACTTGAATAGTTGAGTGAGAAATGCTATTAAAAAAATTAGTTGTCGACCTATTTATAAGTTATGTTGGGCCTCCTCTCCAATGGACTTGGATTAGTAAGAATGGATGATTAACCTTTAGTCTCACATCATGTATGTTTTAATTAGAGATTAATCTCGTTCTTAATCAATTATTGTATCGGTTCACGAGATATGTTTGGCAGCATTTCTGAGATCGTTATGAAATCTTTTCGGTTGTCAAGATGATCTTGGTCGTGGATCTAGTCCCCCAGGCTCAAAAAGCCTTTTTTAAGTCCTTTTTACAAGAAAAAATCTCTACATGTTCCTTGGTGTGTGTTAAGATGGTCTCAACTAGGTCTCGTATATCTCCTGAGCTCCCCAAGCTTGAGGGGTATTCCTCTTAGAGTTTGAAAGGTTTGGTTGTGGACATGAAGCGACATCCCTTGTGATCCGTGTTCAAAACGGTTGTATCCGTTGGATGTGGATAGATTTGATGGTTGGGAAATGATGTGTCTTTTGGGTTACCTTGCTTTCCATATTCTAAAAATAAGGGTGGATTTGTGTTGGGACCACCCATGCTTTACCATTCATTCGAGTAGTGACTTTGTGCAAAGAGTTTGTTTTTTCCCAGGTTAGTGATGTATTCTTCTTCGAATGCGTCGACCTCTTCGGGTGGGTACTCATCAGAGGATTTTGATGAGCCTTCTGTTTCTATAGTGAGTGTCAGTTTTGCTTATGGATCTGAGATATGTCAGGTTGATGTTCCTGGTGGAGCAACAAATCTGGTTGTGGAGCATGCGAGAGTGATCTTCTACTTCCTTTGGGTTATGACTGGGTAGATATACATGTGATCGATAACTTTTCTAAGTATTGATGGTCGTCTATGATAAGGTCTTTTGCAAATGCTTAAGAAGGATGTTGAGGTGGGCATAATTTTGTTGGAGCGGTACAGTGTAGTTGACAATGCATGTCATTGTCGAAAAGAGATTGTGTACGAGTTCTTTTATATGTACACATGTCTCTTCACAGATCTTCACGTTCGTTTTCCTTTTGATGAGTTCACAATGGTCTCCTCTGGGTCTTAAATGTTACCTAGTTACATTCGAATTCATGGGCTTCACTACAAGTTTTTCGCTTGTTGTGTGAGTTATTTAAACTAAAGCCTTTATCCCAGGTTTGTCTTCATTATTATAGTGTCTGGCCAACTGATTCCGATCGATTAGTTCTCACTTGTTGGCCAACCAGGAAACGTGTCTTCTAGCATCCTATACGTCCTCGTATAAAATATTCAAGGGGAGATTTTTTATAGACCTAGTGGAGTCTCTAGGTAGTCACTTTTTTATGATGGGACAAAATTGATGTTCCCATTTTATTAGATCCAGAATCCCATCTGGTATCATAGTTGGCTGAGGTCGATGATGGCCTCCGTAGACATTGAGGTTTTCAAGGTTTGAAACCTATTGTCGAGGAGGTTACCCACCTGACAAATCCTCGCCATTTATCTTTCTCCCAACAATGGTTGGATTTTACTAGTATGTATAGTCTTTACTTGATTTATTTGGTTACAGTTGGTGTTAACTTTGCCAAATGTTTGTGTTTCCTAGGTATTATGGCTCACATCGCTCCTGATTTCAAGCAAGTCCTAAAACAACTTCGACAACAATGTGGAAAAGTCGGTGACAAGGCTTCAAAGGAGGAGGGTCTTGCCTCCTTGGTTGCTGTTGTCATTCCTTCAACGGGTCTGGTTGTCGACCTGTTGCCCCCTTCTGCCAACAAGAAGAAACATAAGAGGAGGGACAAGCCCTCTAAATCGTCGTAGAAGCGATCTCGACCATCGTCCTCTGATGTTGGGACAAGTGTTGCCCCCTTGCTTCTTAAGGGAAACGTTTAATTTTTTAAGGGTGTTAATATTACCTGACCATTGGCGAGAAGGAAGTCACCTTGGTTGTCGGTTTAGACCTCGTTGAAACATCCTAGGCCGAAATGCTTATGGTAATTGAAATAATTTTATTAAGTGTCTTGTTAAAACTTTCTCGGCAAAAAACTTTCCTTAGGGAAAAAAGGTTGAGTGAGGAAAGAGTGCATGTAGAACATCATTTAGAAGCTAAGTTTAACTAAGTTAACTGAAATAAAACTTCAAGTGTGTTGCGTTCCAAGTTCTTGGGACAGGGTCGCCCTAGAGGTACTTGAGTCGATAGGCTTTGGTTTTTTGCTTTGCCCTGGATTTAGAATGGTCCTTACTAGTTTGCTAATAACTTACCTTTGGTCTTCCTTGTTTTATTCCTCATTCTCCAAATGAGATCTACTTGGTAAAACTTTCTTGGTTTTACTTTGGAGTTGTATCTTCTGGAGGCTCCAATCTTGTAGACCTCGTCTCTTATATGAGATTTGTCTTTGAATTTGTTAGCCAATCCAAGTTCATGGTGAGACTTTCATTGTTCATGTTTAAGTCGAATAGTTGTTTTCTTAGTGAGGGCTCACCGATTTCAATTGGAATCATTGCATCAATGCCATAAATGAGGTTGTATGGAGTCTCGAGCCTTGTCGACAAGGGTGTGCATTTGTATGCCCATAAGACCTCTAGCAGTTCTTTGGTCCACTTTTCCTTGGCCACTCCTAAATGTGTTTATGAGTTCATTTATAATGACTTTGTTAACAATTTTGGCCTATTCTTTGGTCCACTTTTCCTTGGCCACTCCTAAATGTGTTTATGAGTTCATTTATAATGACTTTGTTAACAATTTTGGCCTACTCATTTGTCTGAGGATGTTCAATTGAGCTAGCTACATGTTTTATGTTGAGTCCCCATAAAAACTGATGAGTCCTTGGCATGTGAACTGTCGTCCATAATCAGTGATGATCGTGTTGGGGATACCATATAGGCATATGATGCTTTTCCATATGAAATTCTTGACATATTTGGCCGACATGGTAGCTAAGGGCTCAAATTCAATCCATTTTTTAAGTAGAAAATAACCAACAGAAATTTGCCCTGTCCTTTTTCAGGCAAGAAAGGTCCTATGTGGGGCATGCCAAATGGCTAGGATGAGGAAATGTGATGTAACTCCTCAGACTTGGAATATAGTATATTCCCTTGTTCTTGGCATTTGGTGGAGTTCTTTACATAAGCTGTATAATCACTTTGCTTTGTATTGTCGGTCAATAATACTCGATTCGACGAGGACTCGTGTTGCTGGATTGTTAACTTGAGAATTCCACTAAGAGAAAACAAATTTCCCAAATCAACTTATTATGATCGAATTAGTGATTATCTTAGAATTATTGTATTGAATTAAATTATAAAACATCTCGATTTCGATTGTTTTCTTATGTCAACTTTACGAATGGGTGGCACTTTTGGAAGCCTAAAAAACATGAATATGATATTAGCATGATTGTTTGTTTTATTTACTTGTATGTCATTGGTAAACAAATGGAGCACAAGTTTGAGAGCAAAGAAGATTAGCAGTAAAACATGACATTGTGTAGGAAGGTAAGGACTAAGAAGATTGTGGAAGGAGTTCAAATCTAAAAGACACCCTGATTGCCTTAATATCGTTTTCTATAAAACAAAGTTATTTGAGAATAAAATAAAATTGAAAAATAGAAAATAGGCTTAATTTAATTCATTTTCATCACATCAACAAAAACGATGATAACTGTTATCTACTTTTACTGTTCTGTTCCTCCCATGTTTATTATTTCCTTTAGAAAAAAGTGGATTAAATATGTCAACTTGTACAGTTGCTAAGACGGGATAGAGAGTTGCTTGGTTCAAATTCAAAACATCCGCAAGCCATTGTGCTTTGTGCTACGGAGGAGAAAGCTGAAAAGGTGACCCAATTTCTACCATGTACTATCACCATCTCTTCTATTTAGTTCTGCAGAGTACCTACCTTCCTGACCGATCATGTTCCTTTCAAACTTTATTGGCATTCCAGTGCTTCAATGCTGCTAAATATATCATCCATAACACAAAATTGAAGTCTGCAAAGGATTGTGCTTCACCAGATGATGGGCAGTCGCAAGCCTCAATTGGCCTAATGATAGGAACTCCTTGTGAGATTCTTCAATATATTGAAGAGCAGAGCATTGTTCCTTCTGAAATAAGATACTTGGTTAGTAATTAGTATCACTTAAAATATCTGTGTAAGAATATATATAGAGGCTCTCAAGTTACAGTTATTGGGAGCTCCTATCATTGATCACACTACTATTTTTCATGCTTATTGAGTAGGTGTTGGATGAGGCAGATTGCATGCTTGGTAGTGGCCTTGGTCCTGAAATCCATAAAATTCTCATACCATTACAAGATCATGAATCAAAATCTGCTGTCAAAAGATTACAAACTATTTTGGCCATTTCAACCATGGCTGAGGTATGATGATCAATTATGTTGTTTTAGTATTTGAACTCTTGCTGAAGATAATATGCTTAAACCTCCATCATAATACTGGTTATTTTTATGATTTATCTTTTTCATATTGCAGGTTTTGGGTGAACAATCCCCTGTTGTAAAGTATCTCGAGTGCCATCATGCAGGGAATATTTCTGCAATGTCTTTAGAAATGGAACAAAGTGAAGTCTTTCATTTCACAGAGTCTCTTCATGCTCTTAAGAAAAAAATAGCAGAGGCCATGGATTCCCTTTTGCAACAAGAATAACACATCTTGATCTACACTTTTTGACACAGAACAAAAGAAAAGTCAATATGGGTTTTATGATCTTTCTTATATCAACTAACTGTTAAGTTGGTTTTGCCCTATGTTTTTATCATGTTCTTCTAACAATGAAACACAAAATAGCAGGCTTTACGAGGGAATTAACTGGAGTGGTGTTTCAAAAGGCAAAGAATTTCACATTCTTAAGTTTAATTTCTTTTATGTTTATATACCAACTTGTTTTAAATGTTTCTGAAGTGATAAGTAAGATGTGAGTTTTAGTACGAGTTTTTTAAAGTTAATTTATCATTTTATTTCAAGACAATCACATTAATTTACTAAGATCATCTAACCAAGACATCATTCTGTTTCTACCTATATTATACTAGAACTATGGTCCAAGGTATACTTTGAGTTATTAAAACTAGAATTTATTAAGAATGTTACTTTATAAAAAATATTAAACTTAACATGAAAAACATATTTCTCTACTTCAAATTTTCGAGAAACTACAAATTTTCATTCAATCAAATTTCTATAATATGTTTATCGTTTTAGTCTTACCTTTAAAAGATCTCCCACATGACAAATTTATTTTATTTTAGTATTTGAGTTTAACTACTTACTATCATTGTAATTATCGAATTTCCAAAATTTTAATTAAGTCTCACTAAAATAGTGACATGTGACCATGTTTATATATATTAAAATGATAGTAAATAGTTAAATTTGAAAACTAAATATGACAAGAAGTCTAAACCTATAACCCGAATGATACATGTATCCTTTGAGATGCCATATTTTATTAACATTTTTTAATATCAATAAAGTAGAAAATAAATCATATTAAAATCTCCTAATTTACACAAACATGTTCCCAATGGCGTCAAATTCCCTATGATTGTTTCAAACGCCAGAAAATTTCCACAAAATTTCTGTAATGTTGTTTTGGTTTTATTAATCTATTTTAGTGCTATCCTCTAGGATTCCATTTTGTGTGCTACCTTTTCTTGTGAACTTTAATTTTTTGCTTGTTAATTTCTTGACCACTCTTTCAAGTCATGTCAATTACCAATTCCATTTGAAGTAGTCCTTAATTTTAAATTTGAGTTTTGTTGCTTTGAAATTGTTTGACCACTTTTGGTGGAAGTGACCTATTGTGCTTTGGTGAGTTGTGTTGCTGAAAATTTTTGGTGTAAGCTACATCACTAAAGATGTAAAAACCAAATATCTAAGGTTGAATATCCTAAGGAGGCAAAGCAAGGGACAACAACAAACTCACAAAAATATACACAAATACCAAAAGGAGCTACAAGTGAAGGAGTGCATAGAATAAGGCTTTAATTTTTTAGCATAAAAATTGTTGACCTAATTTTTCTTTGTATTTCTTTGAGTTGTAGTTTTCAAGACTTTGATTAATTAATATATTAAATTCATCTTAGTCGATGAGTGTGTCTTCAAGGTTCAAAGCGCCAAGAAGTCTCACCTTGGGAAACGCCTAGTTTAAAAGCTTTCTAGTTAGCAATTTCTTTCAAGTGTTTTATTGCGTTGCATTTTTCTTGCATAAAATTTTGTTTTCATCTTTGATTGTGCTCTAAGTAAATTACTTAGAGAAAGGTTTGTAAAAGTGTTGTGGGATAGTATCTGACAAGGAAAGGCTTGGTACTTAAGAGATCCTAGTGATCCACTGATGTGAGTTGATTTTAAGATTGCATATTTTATGGGTTTCACTTTTGTTTAGGTTTTTTTTTTAGATTACAATTATGGTGAGAACCCTAAGAATATTCTCATTGGACACGAACTTAACCAAGTGGTTAAGTAAGTGTGAAGGTTCACTTCTGAAGGGCAAAGAGAAAAGGACAATTATATGGTTAGGGGATGCTCTATCTCTTAGGTCTTCATCATCCACCTCATTTTCTAGGAAATTACCTACTTCACTCCACCTATCTTTCTTTTTGGAAATTACTTTTATCACATAACTCTAAACATGTCTACTCATTCTTCAAGTCATAGTGAAAGTGATAGAAAATCCACAAAATCTCTTTTGAAACAATTGGCTAGAGATTTTCAATTACTATCACTTAGACAATTGCAACATGAGGCTCAAATTTTGGAAGATAAAAAAGAAATACATGTCCATCTTGCAATATTGGAAGAAGAGTTGAAAATTGTTAGAGAAAAAGATAAATACATAAGAAAATTAAAAAAATCTTTGCATGCATCTAGTTCTAGGTCGAGTGACTCACATGTTGAGGGGAGTCTTAGAGTTAATGAATATTATCAACCTCCACCTAGAAGAACTAGAAGAGAAAGCCAAAAAGAGACTAGGGTAGACTTACCACATTTTGATGGAAAAAAAAATGTTGAGGCTTACTTAGATTGAGAAATGAAAGTAGAACAACTTTTTTGCTTGCCATCATGTTAGTGAGGAGAGGAAGGTACCCTTAGCCACTTTAAGCTTTCGAGCAAATGTTATGTATTGATGGACAACCCTTATTTTGGGCTTGTATTTGGGCCACGTTTTGGGCCAATTTTTATAGGTCATGTTCGGCCAATTAGAATAGAGTGTAAATAGAAAAAGAAAGAGTCTAGCTAGAGTTACAATTGGGCCTCCTTGGACCCAATGCAACTCTAGACCATCTAGGATGCACATATAAATGACTCTTTCTTCCTACACCTCCATACCTTCTTGTGCCACCCCATACTAAATACGAAAATACCATTTTATCCTTTTTTTTCACCCCATTGGATTTGAAATAATAAGCCTATGGATTATGTAATCCGGAATTTATCCGGATTACATAATTCGGAAGTCAATTTCATATTTAGAAAAGACTTCCGGATTATGTAATCCAGAAGATAATAACACATCTGAAAAAAAGACTTCCGGATTTACATAATCCAAAAGCTAATCTTATGTATAGAAAAGACTTCCGGATTATGTAATCCGGAAGCTAATCACAAAAGACTTCCGGATTACATAATCCGGAAGCTAATTTTGAATCTAAAAAAAGACCTCCAGATTATGTAATCCGGAATATTGAAAAGGGTATTTTTGGAATAAGAAAATTTTATGGGGGTGGCACAAGAAGGTATGGAGGTGCAGGAAGAAGCAGCCCAGATAAATTACTAGAGTGCAAATAGAAAGCATGGATTAGCAAGGAAGATATGAAGGTCCACATGTCATCCCCTTAATTGAGAGGATTATCACCAATGTCAAAAGGCCATTTGTCTTCATGGGAATGGAGAGTGTTCTCTTCAATTAGAGAACACTTGTCAACCTCTAATTTGAGAGGATTTGTTCCTATAAGAGGCAATCACTTTTCCTTCTATGAGTGAAGAGTTTTTAGGGGTTAAAACTTGCACTTTAGCGCCCATAACACTATAAATACAAGTACTAGTCATTTGTAAAGGAGCTTAGAATTGATTAAAGAATTGTTGTCCAAATTTGTGCAGATCTTGTCTTCTTTTGCTCACTCTTTGCTAGCACTAGTTTTGTGTCTAGCTTAAAACTTCTTAGGAATTGACATCACCTTTCTTAAGTTTTATTATCATTTTCCATACACCTTCATGGTTTCTTTCACTTATTTTAGCTACTCAATTCCATCAAATTTTGTACCCCAAAAATACAAAACAAAAGACTCATAGCAATGCAAGTTAGAATTGCTTTAAGATAATCTCTACAAAAGTACCTATATCTATAACTTTTGTTTGTCTATCTATTTCTATATGGTAGACAGTTATATTTCGGTGTTATCCCTTACAATTTAAAATATTATTTCTAAAAAGTGTTTCTTTCACTTATTTTAGCTACTCAATTCTATCAAATTTTGTACTTCAAAAATACAAAACAAAAGACTCATAGCAATGCAAGTTAGAATTGCTTTAAGATAATGTCTACAAAAGTACCTATATCTATAACTTTTGTTTGTCTATCTATTTCTATATGGTAGACAGTTATATTTCGGTGTTATCCCTTACAATTTAAAATATTATTTCTAAAAAGTGTTTTTTTTTTTGGCTAACACATATTTTGTTTTGTTGGCACATGATGCACAATCGAGCAAATTCTTTGACGTCATAGTATAAGTTGGACCAAAATGAGGTCACATGATGTGCAACAGTGGCATTAATACCAGAACTGGTGTTCGTCAAGGTGTGGGTGCTTGATCAAGAGGGTGAGGCAAGCGTTATAAAATTCAAGTATGAAAATGAGATTTTTGTAAAAGAAAAGTCCTTATTGCAATTAGAAATGTTTATTGTTGGTATTGTCAAAAGGTGTATTCTCTTACTACTTTAAACCCTTTGTGGTGTGGTGGAAAACTTGCAAAGTTTCATAAATAGTTATAAAATTGGAAAAAAGATGGATGTTAAGATTGACTCAATGGACTTGCTCAATGAACCTCTCATAGAGTGCATCCACCACGGGATTGTTCTTATTAGCTCTTTACAATTAGTTTAATAACTTTTATAGTCCATTTATTATGATTACTTTTTCTATTTTGTTCCATTATTTTTAATATTTTATTTGATCAGGTTTTTAAAATAATTAAGTCAATGAGATTTTTTCTATTAAATTAATGGTGACAATGTTACTAAAGTAAGTGGTATTGATTCTATGTTTAATGTTTCACTTCCATAATAAGTCAACTTTGATTGAAGACATATCATTTGTTATTTATGTGTTTTTGTTATAACGTTATTGCCATCAATTTGACAGAAGATATTATATTGAGTTGTTTTTAAAAAAAAATTAGTACTAAATTGAGAACGTTTAAAATAGTGAGACAAAATTAAGAAAATAATCATAAAAGTAAAAAAGAAGAAGTTATTAAACCTTTAAAATATTTAGAATTAGAAACCTTTTTATTGTTTAAGGATTTGGACTACTTAAGTGAGAAGGGAACTAAGAAATAGATTTTGCCAAAATTTACCTTTATATGTTTAATGACATCAATTATACAAACTGTTCACTAGCATTTAATATATACTCTCTTTTTTTATCGTAATTTACTCATAACATATCCTTAATGATATCTTATTCTTTACTCTTTTTTCCTATTTATATTTTTCTTGTTTTTATAACTTATAACATCTTTCTCGTTGTAAATTAGACTGTCCTTTCCATTTTATATAATTTTACTAACAATTTTATATAAAATTACCCGAAAATAAATATTACAATAAATTATCAGTAAAATCCTAAGTCCTAATAAGATAAAAAAAAGGCAAGAATAAAAGATGGAAATAAACCAAATTAAAATATCACTCAAATATTTCCCATTTTTCAAAATTGATTCATTAAAATGGGTATTTTAGAGGTCAAATCCTAAGTCCTAATAAGATAAAAAAAAAAGAGGCAAGAATAAAAGATGGAAATAAACCAAATTAAAATATCACTCAAATATTTCCCATTTTTCAAAATTGATTCATTAAAATGGGTATTTTAGAGGTCAAATCCTATTACTCCCTTCCATCAAAGTATTTTTGGAAGGGAAAATTGGAAAAATAATTGATAGCTGCAGCTGCAGATGAGGAAGAAAAAGGGATACTGTGCCAATAGCCACAAACATGCTAGAGAAAAGTGCTGAAATAATAGTATTAATTGGCAGGTACTCACTAATTATTAAGAGACATGTAAATCTCAAAATTGATTTGACTTAAACCAGATAAGTCTCTAAACTTATTTCATCATCTCAAACTCATCTATTTCCACGGCAGGGCAAGATATCCACATGCCTGATCCCTCTGTAGCATTGAATGCCCACCAACCTTACCACATCTCCCTCAACACACTTTTTCTGAAACACACACATAACAAAACAAACAAGCCTATTTAGATAAAAAAAATCTCTTTAAACACATACAAGTAGAAAATAAGAAGGTAAAAATAAATTAAACATATTTTATAAGTTAAAATCAAATTATACACTACACATTTTATAGAAGCTCTGACTTCACTGAAAACCAATACACATACGGTGATTTCAAACCAATACCAGCATAAATGATTAGAAATTTTCAAATAGAAAAAGCACATTACCTAGCCAATGAACCAAGACAAGAAACACATCAAAATGTAGAATAAGACCATTAAAGATCTTGCAAAGAAAAGATAAACCCGCCAAAGGCATATTGAACATGTAAATCTCAACATTGATTTCACTTAAACCAGCTAAGTTTCTAAACTTATTTCATCATCTCAAACTCATCTGTTCTCAAGCAGTACCTATCTTGATCCAGAGAAAGTTTTCCGGCTCCTCCTGGTGCGTGCATTCGTATGAGTCCTCTGTCCACGGCAGGGCAAGTAATCCACATGCTTGATCCCTCTGTAGCACTGAATGCCCACCAATCTTATCACATCTCTCTCAACACACTTTTTCTGAAACACACACATAACAAAACAAACAGGCCTATTCAGATAAAAATTCTCCTTAAACACATATAAGTAGAAAATAAGAAGGTAAAAATAAATTAAACCTAATTTATAAGTTAAAATCAAATTATACACTACACAATTATGGGACAAAGAATAATTTAATATTGTAATATTTTGTATATTAAAATCAATATATATATATATATAATTTTTTTTAGAAACAAAATTAAACAATCAATCACATCTTATAATTTTGTTTTTAATATTTATGAAATAATTTTATATTACACGAGAATCGCACAGCTGAATCAACCAGTCAAAATAAAAATTAATTTAAGTTAATGATTTTTAATTACGTGTTTCTTTGCATAAGTATATTATATTTATTCTTCAGTAGTTGAAACCAGACAAGTCCAAGATACACCGAGTTCGTCTACTTTATTGGCTTACTTTTTGGGAATTTTCATACTTATTTTATGACTCTTTAATATGAACATTTTTTTTTATCTCACAATAATAATATTATTAATAGAAACCACAATAATATTATGAGGTATATGTATGCTTTGAAAATGTTTACACTTATTTTATGATTCTTTAATAAGATAATTTATCCTTTTCACAATAATAATATATTTTAAAAGAAATGCTAATAAATAATATTGTGATATTTAAAGTTTTGTTTCATATTAATTTGGTTATCTTTGTTTGGTAAACTTCATTATATATTTCTATAAAAAAAAATCCAATAATTAAAAAACGTACTTTTAAAAATAAAATAAAAAAACATCCTAGTTGTAAAAAACTACTAAATAAAAAATGTTATTCATTCTTATTTTATATAAGAGTTGATAAATAATTTATAATTATCAAATATTTAAATTAATATAAAATAAAGACTTAATAGTAAATGTAATAATTTATAATAACTTATAAAATAAGAAGAACATTAAAAATGAGACATTCCTTAAAACAAAGTGCAAAGTGATACTCAAAAGTTTTACTTAGCAACATATTTCAAGTTGTATTAAATATTGATTCTAAACCAATGTTATTTATTATATCTCAAACTTCACTCTTTACTCTCTTAATAAAAAAAATTATTGTACAATTTATTATATAAATAACATGTATCTATTCTAAATAAATAATATTTAGGATATTAAGTAGTCTAAATATAATAAAAACTAAAATGGTCCTTTTTTACAACATTCATACCTTATTTACAATTTTTCCTACAAACTATTTATTATCACAAGAATATTCCTAAATCATAAAATGAATATTTCAAAATAAAAAAATCAATGAATCATTGTTTTAATAAATCAATCAAACACTAACAGTGTCTTGGTTAGGGGAGAAACCCTAAACAATCGTGACATACTCAGTCAGAGTAACCGTAGATGTCAGTCAACAATGCGGGCGAGTCCGGTTTTAAAAAGGATACTTTAGACAAAAAAAATTCTAAGTCATTTGGACCCCTGAAACAAGTAGGGATGTCCAAAACACGTTGATCGACTTACTTGTAGCTCGATCCGTCCAAGCTAGAGTGGGTCAAGTGGTCTGAGTTACTCACGTTTCCCACACTATCAGATGCGGTGAGGGTAAGCTCAGACGACTCAACATTTACTATATTTTCAGAAGAGGAAAACATAACTAACCTTTAAGATTGGAAAGAGCAACACAACTAGTAAACTCGGATCACACTAGGTAAACAATCCCAATACTAAAGGTGTAAACCCTATTTATAGAAAACCGATGAGGAGAGAAAGTACGCTCGACAACGTTAAATCAAATTTCATCTAATGGATCAGGTCATTGTGGCCAAAGCCTATAAACTAAGTTTATAAATAGAATCCTCTGTAGAGGAATAAAGTACGTTTTTCTCATTTTACCAGAACATAATCTTAAACTAGAGTACTTACTTGAGCGTCAAAGTACCTTTTGTAGGTAACCCCCGATCGATCGAGCATCAGTATTTGAGGAAGGAGACTTGAAGCAATCAGGAGATCACGACACATCACCAATTGTACGTCCAGTCACAGGTACTATCTAAACCCTTAAGCCTACACAAGTACAATCATTATATTAATTATAATAAAAAGAACTAATCTCATCTAATATTACTGTTCTCGTCGATTGATTTTCTCGTCGGTTGACTCTGGTGAAAAGCTCCACTTCTAATTTGTATCTTCTAGAATTTGTTATGCGTCTTCTTATTGCACTGGAACATGGCTCTGTTGGAACAGATGAGACTCTACCTGTTGATCACACTTCGACGATCAAGTCAGTGAGAGCATACAAAACAAGATAAGTATTCAATTTCAGTCTAGTATTCAGAAACAACGTATCTTTACTAGGGGACTCAAGCCTTTTTTATAACTACTCTTGTAACAACTTTCTCTCACAAGAATCTTATCTCTACTGAAAGCATAAAATAACAACAAAAAAAACACCTGCTAACAGACACCACTTATCTTTAGGTGCTAACAACAGGAAAATATTTTGTTTACGTATGCACCATTATTCACGGTGCTTTCCACTTATTTAACAACTTTATCTTTTCAACCAACAATTTTATGCATATATTTACTTAACTAACCACCATATATATCAACACATACACTTGTATTTTAGGTTCAACAATATATTATACTAACAACCTCATATTAATATATGACAAAACTTATTATTTTAATTATTCTCCATCAAGCTTACCAATATAACTGGGCCAAACTCATGACCCACTCTTTGAGTCCAACAACCGAACTGACCTACCCACACTCCTGAACCAAGGTCCCGAGTACACTAGCACTTTATCCAATATACAAGCCCCTCAAGCTCGAGTTGAGCTTGGCTATGCGAAGAGGCTTACGAGTGCTTTGGCAGCTGACATGACGGTTTTTGAGTGGGTAGGTATGGCACGGCGCACGAAGCATTTCTAAGGTGACGTCTCACCACACTCAATCCCAAGCGTAGACGTGGCACCTCCATCAACGGTGGGAAAGCATTGCCGCTTGACATTCCCCTTCAAAATTCTCACTCCTACTCCATTGTAACATCTCCCCAAAATCTCTAAAACCCTTTCCTTCTGACTTCTTCCTCGCGCGAACTTTCACTCTTCAGAAAAATCCTCGCACTCTCAAAACTTCTTCCCATAGCTTTCCTCTTCCTCTTGCGCCATCAAGATCTTCTACAACAAAGAAAACTTCTTTCTCCCACCCGCTCATTATAACAGGTACTTCCTCTTAACCATTCTCCATCATCGAACATTCAACTTGTTGATTATACTGCCTGAGCTCATAATCAAGCATTCATGTTAGTAATCACCTTACATGAGTTGGGATTCTTGTCTGGATTAATTATTTTCTGCCGATGATTGCATTGTATGAACTTAGAAAGCTCCCTTATTTTATTCTTAACCTGCTCATACTGCTTAGTCTGAACGATGCTTGTATCTGTTTTGTGTTTGTGTTTTTGTGTTCTAGAGATAATCTACAATGGATTATGTACCGATCAGGTAGTCGGAAGTGGTGACGTGGCAGCAAGCGATAATATAGGCGTGTTGAGCGGAACACCTGGCTGACAGAAGGGAAGTACATTGGGAAGTCTGTGTAGTCGCCAATCGTTGAGTTGGCGTTCTCCGATCTCTAGCATGTATAACCGGCGGTCACCAGGCTTGTGTCATAGTCGCCGTATGTGAGTTTAGGCGACCAAGTGGTCAGAGACCGCCGAAAGGGGCACATCGCCGAAGGTGTACATGGTGACACCCCGTACTCGCCGCTTAAGGGGTCGCGCTCCAAGGAAGCTGTAGTTACTCCTCGCATGGGTAACTTAGCCGAATAACTTGAAGAGTAGAGGTGACGCTCAAGTAGAAGGTGGCTCCAGATGGTGACACGTGTACAGCTGGATGTGAGCCACATGTCCAGAGGTGTAACCGTCAGGGGAGAGAAAGTGCTCAGGTATATAAGGAACTCTAACGAACTTTTGAGGTACGCGCATTTAGAACACTTCTTTACGCTTTTGAGAACACTTGAGTACACTGAGAGAACATTTGCACGGTTCCTTGAGTTTAGCTTTTCTCTCTTAGTATTTGGTGATTCCGTAACTGACTTGAGCGTCGGAGCGCGATCGGCCGCAGCGGCGCCATTCTGTGTCTTTGTTTCCTTCAGGTTCTCGCGAAGAATTGAGACGTGAAGATCAAAGGCTAGCGTGGTGCGAAGCTGATCGAGATAAGATACCTTTGACGTGGCAAGACTCTTGCACTCGAGTCAACCGGCAGGATCAGATTACAAAACTTTATATTCCTAGGCACCCTCAAATCTTTTAGAAGAAACCTCTCATTATACCTCGCATGAACGCATCATAGCCCTAAGAAAGAGCGATTGTCATTTTGGTAAAGATGATGATAGATTGAAAAGGGAGGACGAGCCAGTATGTTGTGATGACTCCTCGAACCCAGAGGGTCCATTTTGTTTCTTTTACGCAACCATTTTCAAAAAGGTCTTTTTACGCCTCCCTCTAACCATTTTCGAAAAATAGTTGTTGACCAAGTTGAATATGGCTCCTACCCAGCTACACCCAAATAGCTGGGCATTCATTCGTGCCTTCTCCATTCTTTCTTCCCAACTCAACATTTCACCAACTTTGAAAGTTTTTCTCTATTTTTTTAGGCCAAACGCTTGGGCCACCAATTATGGGTGTCTTTTAATGGTGTATCTGGAAGAACTTTGCTCACCCTCTTCCAATCTTCATATAAAAACTTTAAGGGTAAATTTCTAAAATTTTGATGTAACAAAAGGAATCTGGACAGGTTCCCTTTATACTAGACCAAAGAGCCACGATTCCGAGGTGCTCGGTGCCTAGAAGACCTGCCCCCCCTTAGATTAGGAGTTCTGCAAGTTTCTTACAAGCCTAAAGGTTATCTTTGACACTGCCTTCCTCCTAAGCAAAAATTTCTCTCCTAAAGTTGATGGAAGAGGCCCCAACACCCAAAAGAGCGTCTAGGACCAACCTTGCATGAAAGGCAACCAAGAGAGTGTCTAGGACCAACCTTGCATAGAGGGCACCCACAAGAAGCGTCTAGGCCACACAAGAAGCGTCTAGGCCACACAA
>Ga0123342_1004415_pt1 | contig 21487 bp, 9 predicted proteins | sample Turbeawhitnodule_FD_89960 | JGI IMG/M metagenome (GOLD analysis project Ga0123342, IMG submission 89960) | Root nodule microbial communities of legume samples collected from Mexico - Turtle bean Mexico white nodule | ecosystem: Host-associated > Plants > Roots > Nodule | place: Mexico: Nepantla...
AAAGGTTTTACGCCGTTAATGGCGTTGATCCATAAACCCTAATTTTAAAAATTAGGGTTCTTCAATTGGGATTAATTAAAATTAGGGTTCTTTAATTTTGATGGTTTAGGACAATTAGGGAACCTTAATTTATAAATCCTAATTTTAAATTAGGATTCTTAAATTGGTAATATTTTAAAATTAGGGTTCTTCAATTTTGAAAAAACATTAATGGAGAATCACAAAAATGAGCAACAAGGCTCTGATACCACATGTAAATCATATCATATCAAACATGAATAAACGTAAATTGAACACATACAATTATGTTCACAAATAGATCTTATCATATCATGATTTTCACTGACTGACAATCATACAATCAAGAAGGAATAGGCACTTACCTTGATCCATGAGTGATCCTAATTGAGTACTTGATCCATGTGATGATTAACAGTGAGACCACTATTATTTGCAGAGACAGAACCCTATAGCCTTTAGTTCCCAATCTCCATCAGATGTAGGTTTTCCATTAGGTATATCATCAGATATATATTTCTCACATTGACCAATGGACCTTTAATTCTATTATTATTATTAAATCATATTCGGGCCCAAAGCCCAAATTCTAAGTCATGTGAGTCACTTTATAGAAATTAATTTACATAATTTCTTATAGTAAAAGCTTAATAATTTAGATATACCTAAAAAATTCTAAATTTTACTTGAATTTAATGGTGTATTTAAGTACATAATAATTGTTAACTATACTTAATCCTAATGCATAATATATTATAGTAAATAGTTAGAAGAAATTTGTTCCCATTTAATTTATTAATATTGAAATTTACTTTTAAATATTTAAATAATTGTATATTACCTCTCTCAGTAAATCACTAATATTTGTATATAGAATATGGTGTGCATAATTTTCGTTACACAGTACTCGCACCCAATTCTTTAATTGATTCAAGTACAATAAATTAAATACAAATAATGATAATGTACTTTATATATTACAAAATAAATAATACTAAAACAAATAACTTACATTAGTTGAAATATATTGTAGATTTAGATACATGTGTGAGTGGGAAACTCTAATAATTTTAAAATAAATTAATATCAAAAGAATTTTGAAAGTAATGTTCTCCATAGTAAATAACCAAGACTTTATTAGGAGGATATTTATGTGGGTCGTTAAGTCACCATTTTGACTTCTTTATTATTATTATTTTTTATTTATCCTAGTTACTATATTCCCCTATTATAAAAAAATTGTATATATACACCACATTTACTCCTTATTCAATCAAATATTATATATAATAATAATAATAATCAATTACCACTATTGAAGGTTAAAATTTTTGTTAAGTTTTTTTAAACACAAAGAAAAGTTAGTATATAACGAGGGTTTCAAAACTCCTAGTTAACTACCATGGATTTTATAACCTTCATAAAATGTCATGGTTTCAAATCTCGTAAAGTATCATATTCGTAAAATATCATAGGTTTTATAATCTCCATAAAATATCATATGGGTTTCAGTACCTCAGTAAAATATTATAAGTTTCATAATCTTCGTAAAATATCATAAGTTTCATAATTTTTGTAAAATATCATGGGTTTTATAACTGTGAACATTTGTTTTTTTTTTACTCATTTATCATTAAGTATTCATGTGTTTTTACAACCACAACTATTTACATCTATTGTATTGATATGCAAATTGAGGTGTTATGCTAGATTGTGGTGCAAATGGAAGTTCAGTATGCACTTGAGGTGGATTATTAAGTCTAGGAGGATGAGTAAGTCTAGGATTAGTTAAATAAGTATCATTTTCAAAATTAGAAAACAGACTAAACATTTTTAATTCAACTTTGTTGTACAAATGGCTCATATTCATGAAAAGTGAGATCATTATCTTCATCCATGTCATGTTAAATAGAAACCAATTTTAGAGACAAAAAATAATTAGTTATTATATTGACTAAATTAGTTTTAGTTACCAACTATTTAAGATTCTAAAGTTGACAGTTAAAATCTCGGTAGCTAATTAGACATCAATTTAAAAACTAGTCTATAATTTTTTTTAATAATAGAAATTACTTAGATACCAATAATTTTTTTAGTTTATAAAATAACATATAATTTAATCAATATAATAACCAATTATTTTTTGTCTCTAAAATTAATTTTTATTTAATTATTTTCTTGTAGTGCGAAAAAAGGTAACAAGGCAAGCATAGAGGAACCAAACTACAAAATTCCAAGTCCAAGCATCAACCAATATTGTGTCTTTATTTTTATTTTTATTTTTTGCTCAACAAAGAATAAAATTAATAAATGAGACATTTAAGGAATGTCTCAATCCCTGTACACAAAAAAAAGATGGTGTTTGATAATTAAGATTCTTCATTACATAAATCTTTAAAAAAAACTACACATGTACCTAATAATTTGGCTTATAACCCCAAGGCCCAGATATAATTATACCAGAAGAAGCAACACCAAGTGCATGTCATGTATTTCATTTAACTGGACCTGGAAAAGGCAAAAAGACTCAATGAGATTCCTACTTATTTCAGCAAGCATCCTTTCACATTATTACATGCTTATTTCTTCTCTATGTCAACCTTGTTTGTCTCTCGTTCTTTCTTGAATATTTACTTTGAAAAAATTATTAGCAGTGTTTCGTCTACCAAAAATCCAAATTTGTTCCCTACCCTCATTTCCTTTATATCCAATGTTCAATTTGCTTTCTTTCATGATTAAGGCTACATGTTTGACAATAACCCCTATGACAATGTTGTTATTGTTGTTGTTTAAATCCCATGTTCTTCCAAGCTCCAAATCCTACCAAATTTCAAAAACATTTCCTAGTTTGACCAAGGAGTTAACACTATTATAAGATACATATACATATCTTGTTGAATAGTAACCACATCCAATATTTTCATTATATATGATTCCAAATAATAAAAGCAGATAAATTGAGAACCATGATACATACCTTCTCATGAAAACTTCCTACACCATGATACTTACCTTCACATAAAACTACTTGATTGATCTAAGACATTGATTTGGACACAAAAGCTAATCAGAAAAGGAAAATTTGACAACAAAGAATTTATTTTTCATCCACATTCAGACCTTCAGTTGAATCATATGGAACAAGTTTTCCTAGTCCATTGTTCCATCTTTAAACACTACTAAATACCTATGGGTTCCATATGCTCCAAATCATTTCTATCCACACAACTTTTCATGCCTTATTTTTTCTGTGTTCAAATACAGAAGCTGAAATTGTATAAAATGGTTCCCCATATTTATATGTTGAACTAATTGGATTCCCATCTAGTTGCATAAAGTGTTCTAGACCGAATAAGCTACTTTGCAAGTTAAAAATATATGATGCACAGATTCTTGGGACAGATGGCGAAAAGGACATAAGGTATTATTAATGTGAACCCTTCTTCTAACTAAATTAAGTCTAGTCTTGAGGGTCATTGGGTAAAGCCTTCACCTTCGAAAAGACCTTAAACAAATTATTGTTTCTAATAGGAGTTGTGTTATGTAGTACAACATATGTTGAACTCACATAAAAAGCGTCATCTTCTTCACCTAATCATCTCCATTTGTCAATTTTTGTCATGTACAAGTGTATTGAATTTAATTAACTCATTAATTGTTGTTCTTGTTCTCTTTCCCATTCAAACATATACCTTTTTCACTGCAAATTTCACTTTCAACCAAAATCTGACTAATAACTAGCGTCCTCCATTGATCTTCCATAACCGTGTGAGATAGAATACAATCTAGGAAATCTTGATTTAAGATTGAAGTTACCTAACCACTTGTCCTCCCAAAATGTAATCATATTACATGACCCAAGTTCGTAATGTGTAGTTTTATAGGACGAACTATCATTGTCCCCTTCTTCACATACTCTGCCCAAGTCTCTCCACCTTCTTGATTAGTACTTTAGTGCACACCTCTTATGCCATGAATCATTTATCACATATAATAAGACATCTCTTCATTTTCCTTTTGTTTCATCCATCATTCTCCACCTCCATTTCGCAAATAGAGACTTATTAAATTTACCTATGTCTTTAATTTTCAAATCTCTCTCCTCTTTAGTTCTACACAAACTTTCTGAACCAAAAATCATGATATTTTCGAGTTCTCATTCCTCCAACCCCGCAATTTTTTGTGTTAACAGACCGTTGACCTTAAAAAAAGAAAGAAAGTATACTCCATATATAACTTTCCACTTAAACAATGTGCTCCTTATCTTTATTTTTTGTGTTGCCTTTTTAGATCGACCTTATTGTATATTAAACGAAGGTTTTGGTTCTTTCTTACAAACACAAATAATATCATATGATAAATATAAGGTTGTGTATAAATTTTCTAACCCATCTCACGTATAGGTATTAAATAAATGAAATTTCTAATAAAATTATTGAAAACATAAAAAACACATATAGTACCTATCATTTGAGAGAGAAAATTTGCCCAGAAGAGTTAGCTTCCAAAAAAGAAAGTCCTTATCGTGCAAACACGTATTTCATATTTGGCTTGCGTGCATCCCTTTCATGATAAGCCTCATGCAAACACTCACAACCCTATATGCTGCTTTTTATTTTATTTTTTGAAAGCAAAATGCACCAAAATTCTACCATATTTGTACCATAAAAATGATGCTTCACATCAAATTGCCTCATCAGAAACCACGTTCCTAGCATTTGGTGAGTTTCTTTTTAATGACAATAACTTTTGCAATACATGCATTTGTTCAAATCTCACTCAAAGGGAACAAGAAAAAGAAATGAAATATCAACAAGCCATGTATCATGCATGAAAATCATAGCAGGTCTGGTCCTACATTTTAAAGGCCTTCCTATCATGTAAACACGTAAATATTTCTAATATTAAAATTAATTTTTTTCTTGAACTTTTCAATAATATACACTACAAGAAAATCATGAAATAGAAATAAATTTAGAGAAAAAAAATAATTAGTTACTATAGTGATTAAATTAGATACTAGTTTAGAAACTAAAAATAATAATTTTTAAATTAGTTTTTATTATCGTTAAATTGGTATCTAATTAGCAATTAAGATTTTTGCTACTAAATTTAGAATTTAAATAATTGGTAGTTAAACTTTGGTAGCTAATTAGATATCAATTTAGAAACTATTTAACAATAATATAAACTAATTTAGAAATTAATTTTTTTTAGTTTCTAAAATAGTCTAATTTAGTCACTATAGCAACTAATTATTTTTTATCTCTAAAATTAGTTTTTATTTATAATTTTCTTGTAGTGATATAGTGTAGATCCATATCCATTAAAGATTAAAATAAAATAATCTCTAAAATTAGTTTCTATTTATAATTTTTTTTGTGATATAGTGGAGATCCATATCTATTAAAGATTAAAATATTTTATAATATATAGATAAGTACAAATCTCACTTTATAGTTGATTTTATAAAAAAGAAATTCATTTTAAAAAGTATAATAATATAAACATTTTGTGCATATAACTTTTAGCTTTAATGAAATAAAATTAAAAAGCTTTTTCTTAAAATATCAAAGTTAATGTTTACTGGAATCTTCTCCCTAAAAAAATGAGTGTCATGACCCCTCTAAATTATCTTCAAAAAATTTATTATAGGAAATATCAAAACCCAATAAAAGTTAATCTCGTGTTAACCTTTATAGGTGAACATTTTTCATCAATTTTTGTTTCATTTTCTTTAAGTTTCCTCTTACTTTATTAATTTTCATTTATTTATATTCGTTTCATTTTATATTTTTCTATTGTTGTTATGTTTTTATAAAAAAAATCATTAAAATTGCATTACTTATGCCTTTTTTATCGAGAGAAAAAAAAAAGATTCAAAGGGGTCAGGGTTTCAAATTTGGGAGAAGGCTGTAAGTGTATTTGGTAGGGAAAAAAAGAAATAAGTGAGAAATATTTTTTATGGAAATAGAAAAAAAATAAAACGAGTGAAAAACATAAAAAAAAAAATGAAAGTTGAAATATGAATGCTTGATTTAAGAAATTGTCAAAAGAATGATAATGAGATTGCTATTATAAAAAATTACCTTTAGATATAAAGTTCACCCTTTTTTGGCATCAACTTCAACAATCACACAAATTATTATAATTGAAGTACCCTTAAATAGTTCTATTCATTTTATTCATTTTGACCAAGTGAAACCAAAATTGAACCACACCTTCCATTCAATTAATTTTGCTCTATTAGTTTTGGGTTTTAATCTTTTTTTTACTTCATACAAGAAAAGGCAATTGCTTTCTGCACCCAACACTTTTGAACTTGCATTCAACAGAATTTCAAAAATTTCGAAAATGCACTTTATTCTGGAAATGAAAATCCAGAATTGAAAATAATACATTCTGAAAAATAGATCCAGAAGAAATTATTGTGTTCTAGATATAAAAATCCGGAAAAAGAAAATAAAAATCTCATTCCGGATAAAAAAAATTGGAATTAAAAATAATACATTCTGAAAAAATTTATCTGAAAGAGATTATTGTGTTCCGGAAAAGGAGGTCCAGAATGTAATTTTATATGTACCTATTTTTGTAAGGGAATTTTTGTCTTTTCCCATGTAATTGGGTGTAGTGATATGGTGCAGGAAGTAATTGCCAAAGAAAATCTTTTAGAACGGGCCTAGGCCCAAATAGTTTAATCATAATGGAATGGGGCTCGTGTGAATATCTTTAGATAAATTTTTTCCTACACCCAATATTTTTGAACCTGCACCCAACACAATTTTAAAATTTCGAAAATATTTTTTATTCTGGAAATGAAAATCTGGAACTAAAAATAATACATTCTGAAAAAATATATTCGGAAGAGCTTTTTGTGTTCCAGAAATAAAAATACAGAAACAAAATAAAAATTCCATTCCAAATAAGAAAATCCGCAATACAAAAATTTGTTAAGAAAAAAAATCTGGAAACATATTCTAGAAAAAGGGATTTTTATATGTACCCCATTCTTTTAAGGGCATTTTCGTTTTCTCCACTGAAATTGTGTGCAATGGTATGGTGCAGGAAGCAATTGGCATATCTTTATCTCAGTTTCACAATTTAAGAATCTTTACCACAAGATTGCACCTAAAACATCTTTTAAGTTGATATTCTTCCATGACAAAAGTCTTAAAGTATTACTACTATAAAAGAATTATATTATTTTAAAATGTAAATGAAATGCGCTTGAGAAAATTAAAAACTATGTTGGATTTATTAGAAAAATCATAAATTCTTTAATAAAAACATTAAGAATTACGGGTTGAGTAATATAAAAATAGAAAAGCAGAGAACTTTTGAAAAGCAAATTGTTAGTTATACCTCAAGATACATATATAAAAAAAAAGAATATTCTCAGTAAAACATTAACTATTATGCATTTACTTACTTAACAAATAAAAAAAAGAATAAATATTCTTAATGAAGTATTTACTTTTTGGATTACATAGAAATTCAAAAGGCAGTAATGGTCTTTGTGGACTTGTTTGCTTCCACCTCTTTACTTATGTGAGAAAGAGAACTCTATGATTTGCATAGAAAGTGCTAGTATGGATTGGCTAATTAATTTTAATTTGTGCAAACCAATCGTCGAGGGTTTTCTTGCAAAGACGATGGTATCTGAATGCAAGCCACATTGGCTTATGATTTGTATATGCAAATATAATATAATAGATTAAGTTACACCCATATTTGATTATGATTTTTTTCCCTTTTTCTATTATAAAGTAACACGTTTATTAAAAATTGAAACGCATTCGAAAATTTAATGTGAATAATTTATAAAAACTCACAACTGTACCTGTATGGATGACGGGTCTAGGTAATATTTATCCACTGGTACACAATTTGTTAACGTGCTCGTAGTCTCTTAATTCCTTAAAACACTCCCCGTTGTGTGTGCTCCACTAGTCGGGGGTACTTGTGATTGCACTCCGATGCTCAAGTCAGTGTTAATATATTTGGTGTGTTCTCCTAGGATATGAAAAACATACAGTTTCTCCCTTCAGAAGTCCTATTTATAGGTTGACTTGGGCCCCACTTGCATGGGCTAGGCAACCAGTTCACCAGAATGTGTGTAGTGGTCATCAGAACGTGTGTAGTGGCTTCCTGAAATCATGAGAGTGTATCTTTCGGTTACATTTGAGATATTTACCCGAGTATCTCGAAGTATGTCTTTGACTCATTCAACTTCAATTACAACTGCCTCTTTATTACGCATTTATTATATTGTGAATGTTATTTGACTCGGTCTTCGATCGTCTGGTGTCCGACCACCAAAAATACAAAAAAATGCATTAATATTCTTACATTTTAAACAAATTTAAAAAAAAATAAACATAAAAATAAACAATTATATATTTACCCCAAATGTTATTTGACTCGGTCTTCGATCGTCCGGTGTCCGACCACCAAAAATACAAAAAAATGCATTAATATTCTTACATTTTAAACAAATTTAAAAAAAAATAAACATAAAAATAAACAATTATATATTTACCCCATATGTTAATTGTAATTGTTGCCGCATTGGAGTTTGGATTTTTATCCTTAAAAGGGAACTAAGTTCTTTTTTAGAATCACTTTTCCATTTCCATGGACGGGTCAATGTTCTAATCTCAAATCCATTGAGATGACATTAGTAAGGTCAATCACCACATCTGAAAAATTGTCCGTTTTGAAGGTCATAAACCCTTCACGGTTTTGTCCTTATAAGGCGCCTCAAAAGATTAAAGAATAAAAATGTATATAAATTGACTTTGACCTTGATTCTTAAGCGATGTGGGACTATTGGACATACCAGAATAATAATTATGTAATTTATATAAAAATATTCAATAAAACATTAACAAATTATACATTGTGTTACACAATTATTTTTATAAAAATTATGCGTCAAATTATGAAAAATAAAATAAAAATAGAGATTTTCCAAAAATCCAATGAGTTATACATTAAATTTTATAAAAAGAAAGAAATACAAATATTTTCAAGTAAACATTAACAACTAGTAAAAAAAACTCGTTCATTTTCTTCCTCCTCCCTTACACCTTCTCACACCCTTCATCTCCTACCCTATCTATTATTGATAACTTCATTAGTAAGAAACTTGCATGAGAATGAAGAAGACCTAGATATGCAGAAAACAGGAGCTTTTATTAAGAGTTTATTCATCTCCTTACACAGCGAACAAAGCCTGAAAGGGCTTCATCATTTGAGAAAGAGCTTACACAAGACTCCTTCACTAGTTATCCGAGTCATCATCATGACCACTCTCGCAAGGTTCATAGCAGAAGTCGTTTGTGTCAGTGCAAGAACAGTGTGCAGGAATGGTAAATGTGCAGATACATGATTTGCATTCTGAATGGCACGAATTCAACCTCCAGTCTGTGCAGCGGCATTGGGGAGGTATTGACTTTGTGCACTCGCACTGATCACAGCACGGTTTTGAAGACTCAGAGGGCTCATCAGTGGACTCATCATGATCACCACTTTTCATGAGTTGGCCTTTCTCAGACAGCTTCAAGCTAGCAGTACAAGTTCCCAGAAGGAAAAGTAGCACGAAGCACATCTTTAGCACCTTCGTGTTCTTGTTCTTCAAACCCATCTTTTGTTCTTGCTGTTTGCTGTGAAGAGAAAATCCCTCAAAAGGGTTATTTATATAACAATATTTGCAGATGGAACGAGGCCATGACTGAATTATGAAGGATTAATAGTGATGTTTTCGTTGTTTTCTGCATTGAAATGTGAAAGGTGGCACACATGCACGATACCATGCTTGATTTTGCTTACACGATTGCTAAATCAGAAAAGTGAGGTGTCACAACTACCCATATTGTTCTATTTCTAATTTATACCTATAACAATCTCAACGTGAAGCATGTCAGTGAAAGTATAACTTTGCTTTTCCATAGCATTATAACATATCAGTTTATTAGTCATGGATATGTCTTATTTCACTTCATGTGTGAATTTGAGAGTACAAACTTGTGATTCATCCTCCATCCATATGAAGTCATTATTTCCTACTGCTATTAGTTTAATACTTCTTATTTCCTCCATCACCTGGTTTAACTGAGTTAATTCCCATTGGTACCAGCTTCTTCTCTACAGAAAATCAAATTTTAAACTACTACTTAAATCTGAAAAAAAAATTACTTTCTAATCATCAATTTAGCATAATCATTTGAGAAAATTGTTGTCATCTTTGATGTCAAGTTCCTCTATCTCCTTCAAGTTCCTCTATCTCCTTCAAGGTCTTTTTCTAATTCCACACTTTAAGGTCTACTTTTAAAATCTTTAGCTTATCTTTGAATTTGGTTAAACTGTTACACTGGACATAGCAAGAAATTTCAATTTTCCTACACCAAATCCTTGAACCCTGGCTCCATATGCCAAGCATCGATGGTCTTAAAAGGTTTTGGTCCCCAGTCGATAACTAGAGATTTCACCACTATAGCATAGTGGTCTGAAACCACTCTTTGTTGAATATATTGCTTGCTCGAGGGCCACTTAAGAAGTCACTCATAAGAGATAAGCACCATATCTAATATGCTCTTAGCTGAACCATTTGTTTTGTACCAAGTATACTTCTTGCTGACTATTGGTAATTCTACCATATAATTCCTCTCAATGAAACTATTAAACCTGGTGATTTCTTTATTTGGCTACCCCTTTCCTAACACATTTCCTTTCATTCATATTTTATATGACATTAAAGTCACCACAAAAACACCAAGCAAGATTCGGATGTGCATTTTTAACGATCGTCATATTTTTCCACAGGGCAGCCTTATCATTCAAGTTGCATGTTGGATAGACATTGATCACAACACATTAGAACTAGGATTAATATGCTGACCGAATATTACTATGTACCCCCTTCCCACATAATGGCTTGCACAGCAAAAAGCTTCTTTGTGCCTGTACTAGGTAGAGCGCTCAAGGCTCAGTGCTTGATGGTCGGTTTTTGGTGCATGATATAGGTAGGTCAGCTCGGTTGTTGGGCAAGCAAAGTGAGTCATGTGATTGGAGCCAGTTTGGTTAGTAAAGCCGTTGTGGCATAATTAAAAACCTTTTATATGTTAGTATAAGGTTACTAGTAAAGGGTATTTTTAAACCTAGGGGTATGTATAGTACATATGGTGCCTAGGTCAAGTAAATATTTCTTTTAAATTAAGTACGTGTCTTCTAGGGAACATAGTGGTTAAGTTGCATGTGTAACAAAAGATAACGTTGAACCATGAGTAGGGTGCCCACGTAAGCAGAAAATTCCCCGGATGTTGGCGCATAAGTTGGTTTCTTGCTGTCAGATGGTTGTTTTGTTATTATTTTATACTGTCCTTAAAGATAAGATTTATTTTTGTTGCAGCACCTTAAGAGAAGGCGCCCATAAACAAAATGTTTTCCTGTTGAGTATGCTTTCAGTTGAGACTAGATTCTTATGAGATAAAGTTGTTACAAGAGATAAGCTATAAAAGGGGGCTTGAGACCCCAGGTATGTACGTTGTTTCTGAGACTGAAATTGAATACTTCTTAAATTCTAGTAAACCCTTATTGACTTGATCGTCGGAGTGCAATCAACGGTAGGACCCCCCTCTGTTTCAACGAAGCCACGTTCCAATGCAACAAGAGATAGAACAGATTTCTGAAGAGACAGACGGAGCTAGAACTTATCACCAGAGTCAATAGACGAGAGCGTCAACCGACAAAAACAGTGCCACATAGTTAAAATACTCCCCGCACCATTCTCACCTTCATTATACTTATAATGATGATGTAATACTTGAATCTCTTTTCCATGAAGACAAAGGATGCAAATAGACAAGGCCTAGTAATCATGGAAGCAACCATAACATGCATGTGTGCCACCTTTGTAATGTAATTCAGAAAAGAGTACAGAGTAATGGCATTAGGCTCCAAGCCAAAATATAAAACTGTTCAGAGTAAATATGTCATCACCCTGCAGTATCACTTAGAGGCTTTTTTTCTCCAAAGAAAATATGGGTTTGCAATGTAAGTGATAGTAATGACTAACATGGTGGTACTGATTGTTATGTTCTGTATTTGTATAAGAGTTTGATTATTTTTTTGAAGTGATTCATAATTTTTTTTTTCATAAAAAAAAATGGTGGTGCCTAGTATTAGTATTAGTAAAAGCTGTAATATGTTTTCTTTTGCAATCAAGGTTTTTTATTATCAGGGAATTGTATGGCATAGAGGAAGGTGGGAATTAAGAATATATTAAAATCATTAAATAAAAAATAATTTTTAAATATAAATAATTAATTATTATATTAATTAAATTAAATATTATTTTAAAAATTAAAAAAATTATTAATATTTAAATTAATTTATATGATAAATAGTTTTTAAATTGATATCTAATTAGTAATTAAGATTTTAGTTATTAATTAATCTAAATAATTAATACCTAAAACTTTAGTTGTTAATTATTAAATATTAGAAACTATTTATCATTATTAGAAATTAATTTAATTATTAATAAATTTTTTAATCTTTAAGTTAATATAATAATTAATTAATTTTAGTTTTTAAAACTAATTTTTATTTAATAATTCTTTAGCAGTGTATTTAAGCATATTGTAATTTATACCGGGAAAAAAGAGAGTAGAAACTGCACTTATATTACTTGTACTTTTTAAATGGTTGGAGCCCTTTAAAAACTTCGATTTTGATTTATAAATTTTGTTCTTGATAAAAAATATATTTAATTGTAGATGGGAAATATATATATATATATATATATATATATATATATATATGTAAATAACATATTCAATAAATATATTATTAATATGGGTGAAAAAAATTTATAGTTTCTTTAAATATTTAAAAGATAAAGACTTTTTTTTTATCGGCAATAAACAATTAAATTAAATCGGTTCACTTAGGGGTGATCCAACCCTCATACAGAGAATAAAAGATAAAAGTTCATTTTCACCTTCATATCTAAAATTCACAGATTAATCCTCTACTTCTTTTCCAACTCTAATAACTGAAGAAAAAAAACAATGCACCAACATTAAATCGAGTACATACATACCAACGGTTCAAGACACCATTCAGAGAATGAGAAACTAACTGACGATATCTTTGAGTTGATCCAAGACCAAACCTTGACCTCTTCTAGAGAAAAAACTTCAGTATGATTAACCACTCCTCCTTTAAACAAACAATTATTCCTGTGTCTCCAAATCTCAGTGACCAAAGTTATCCAAATATTACCCATAGTAAGATTAACTGAATTAGGTGCATCCAAAATTTTGAAGTGTTCAAAATGTGACCCGAGAATGATAAGATCAACTGAATTCAATCCTAACTAATCATAACTTAGGTTCCAAATTAGTCAAGCTACCCTGCAATCGAAGAATAAATGATTTGTTGACTCCTTTGATAACCTGCATAAGCTGCAAAGATTACACTCAATCTGTATCCCCCGTCTCACCAGATTTACCTTGGAGAGGCTACCTTGTTTTCAATCACCCTCCAAGTTGTGACATGAGCTGAAGGCAACGCTTTAATCTTCCAGAAACATTTGTAAAATCTCGAATTTTCCTCTTCTCCTTCTCCCTTTAATAGCCCGTAAGCAGACTTGACTGAAAACACTATTGTCTCACTATCCTTCCTGACCCATTTATCCCCTATCTCCGACTCAATCCTCTTATTAGAAATTATTTCTAAGAGCTGGCTTACTTGATCCTCCTTCCAAGCGAACAAACCCTTTCTCCACCTTAAGTTCCACTCCCATACCTCATTAGCCCTTGATCCACATTCACTTATGTTTGCTTCCTTAAGAACAGATAAAGAGAATAACCTTGGGAAAAACCCAATTATCTGACCAGAACAAAATGTCTTTCCCATTTCCAACCTCCCAATTAACACAATCTTCAAACTTCCTTCCCCACTTCTCTGAACTCCATACCTTCATCAAATCTCTCCACCATAAAGAAACTTTGCTATTATCATAATGAAGTTCCTTTAGGCCTCTCCATCCGCCATACTTAGAATCGATTACCTCCCTCCATAACCCTCCTTCATCCGAGTTCAGACGCCATATCCATTTTCCCAGTAATGCTATATTAAAACTTCTAATATTAATAATTCCTAGCCCACCCCCGTCCTTGGAATTGCAAATCTTATCCCAAGCAAGCCATGCAATCTTCCTCCCTTCTGACCCCCAACCCCATAGAAAATTCCTCTGTAAACTCACAATCTTCTTCAACACATTAGACGGAATCTTAAAAAGAGAAAGACAGAACAAAGGTATAGACGATAAAACAGACTTAATCAAACATATCCTCCCTGCCATCGAGATGCATCTACCCTTCCTACCTAGTCTTCTTTTTATTTTGTTGACCACTTCGTCCCAAAATTCGCCCCTCGTATGGCATCCCCCTACAGGTAACCCCAAATACTTAAAAGAAGTTCTCATTATTTCACAATTTAATACAGACGCGAAACTTAGAATTTTCGTCTGTTCCACGCCAACCCCACCAATCCTACTCTTGAGGAAATTCACCTTGAGACCAGAAACCAACTCAAAACAGCTCAACATGACCTTAATCTTAAACACACTTTTGATATTTGCCTTACAAAAAAAACAAAGTATCATCAGCGTATTGTAGCATATTTACCTTAACCGACTTTTTGCCGATTCCAAGCCTTCAACCAATTCTTTCTCGACTGCAATCCTAGACACCCCTGCAAGACCTTCGGCCACTATTAGAAACAAGAACGGAGATAAAGGGTCGCCTTGTCTCAACCCCTTCTTCGGAATAAATTCCTTAGTTGGACTCCCATTTACTAGAACTGACATCGAAGCTAATTCCAGGCAAGCCTTAATCCAAGATATCCACTTTTTACAGAAGTCGAGTCTGCCTAACATATAATAGATGAAATCCCACCTCACACAGTCATACGCATTCTCATAATCCACCTTGAAACACACACAACTTTTTTTCTTCCTTTTCATCTTTTCTATTACTTCATTGGCAACCATAATGCTGTCCAAAATTCCCCTTCCTTCAAGAAAAGCGGACTGTCTGATATCTATTACTTTACTAATCACTTTTTTCAATCGGATTGACAAAATCTTCGAAACGATCTTATACACACACCCTACCAATGAGATAGGTCTATATTCGCTAAGATGTTGCGGGTTATCGTTCTTAGGTATCAAACAGATAAACGAAGCATTAGTCCCCCTAGGCCACCTACCATTGACCACTTAATGTAAAATAATAGTTTTGTATATCTTTTAGTGTAAAAATTTCCAATTATTGGAAAAAGTGAAAACAATCTAAAAATAAGTTAATTACTGAGTGAGTTTCTTTATAATAGAATTAGACATTATTCAAGTATTTCATATTAATTTATTTATTAGCTGTCAATAGACAAAAAAGGATGATTGTGTTTATTAAGAATAAGCATGTAAAAGTGTTTGAACTCACAAAATGTTCCCTATTGTTAATAATTTTGTTCCCTATTGTTAATAACAAAAATCTCTACATCAATCAACTTTTTTTTTTATCAGCAAAGAATTAATAAAATTAAAAATGGGACACTTCAGGGATGTCCAAATCCGTATACATAAAACCATCCACAAAGAGCACATACAAGGCTCACACAAACCTGCTAAATAATGCAGTTACATTTCCTATAAAACTTCTGAGAACAAAAACACACTTTCCAGCAAAGTGACATTAAGCTAAAAACCAGAAACAACCAGCAAAGAATAAGCTGGTAGCTTCAAAACTGAATGGAGGCAAATGGAGAATTCATCCCAGCCAAATTCCAAGATTCCGCCAGCCGTGCCTATTGGCATTGTGATAGCAGCAGCACGTCAATCTTAGATGTGCTGAACAAGCATCCACTCTTCAAATTTTCAACGTAGGAATTTAAAGTTGCACACATAAATTCAAAAAAAACATGCCCTGCAGCAACAAAACTAACTCCCTCAAAATTGTTTCTCCAAGACTAAGTAGCTGCTGCGGGCTAGAAATTTATGATAGATGGAAATTTTGATATTTAAACATTTATACCATCTATATATGTGAAAGACCAAATCACAATCTAATGGTTACTAAAGAATTGACTTACTCAAAATATAGGAAAAATCCACACCTTTATAAACTTTCATTTCATTACTTAAAATAGCTTCTAAAATTACTTATTTGAAAAGAAAAACATACAAAAACATTCCCAATAGAAGAGGACAAAACCACCCAAAAATTCTCTCCACATCCTTCAAACAAAATATAAGACATTCTATTGTTAAGAACTAATTAATAGATAGATATCAATTTAAACCACCAATTATTTTTATGGAGAATTAAGTTAATTGATATATAGTTCACACTTGAAACTGATTTAAAAACAAAAGACTAAAAACTCAATGTTCTCATTGTTGTAATCACGAAAAACTATTTAATAACTTTTGAAAATGATGAAGAAGAGCAGCCCTTTTACTCATATATATATATATATATAAACGATATAATTTTGTTTAAGATGTCAGTAATTTTTTCAAGAATTTAACTGAATTTTAGCCTTTTCTCAAATAAATGAGAATCTGATTTTTAATAAAGTACAGAAAATCTGATTTTTAATAATGTACCGGGATGACTGATTGACCCACGGTAAGGTTAATGTACGATTAAGTAGTGTTTAACACATTCCTAAATATGAATCAAGTTAATGCATGATTAAGTAGTGTTTAACACATTCCTAAATATGAATCAATCTTCTATAAGAGAATATAAATAACACACATCCTAAGAAAAAAAAACAAAACAGAAAACTTAAAATGATAGTAATCTACTAGTTCTATGTGTCCTAACCCGTTCGAGAATAAACAATATTTCTTTCATTAGAATCCTTTATTCTCTTTTATATTAGCCAATATATAGGTAAAAACAAGAAACTCAATTAAAGTTTCCTCGTAAAAATCAACAATATTACTATTGATTTTTTTTCTTTTATATTGAAAGTTATACGAAAAAAAAATCTGAATAAAATGAATTTGATAATTTTTTATAATTAAATCATCCATTTTATAAGTCATGGATTTTATAAATAAAATTTACATATTCATTTATATATTGAAAAATATCACAATTTTCAATTTTAATTTTAATCGATTGGACATCTTTAATATTTATACTTTTTATTTATAAATCCTAAAATCACATTTTCAATTTATAAATTCTAAAATCGTAGAACCAAATGCAAGCCAAAACTAAAATTCACTAAACTAACTTTCGTGTTAATCTCTTATAAACACAGAAACTTGCATCAGAACAAAGAAGACCTAGATTTGCAGAAAACAGGAGCTTTTATTAAAAGTTTATTCATCTCCTTATACAGCGAACAAAGCCTGAAAGGGCTTCATCCATTTGAGAAAGAGCTTACACAAGACTCCTTCACTAGTTACCCGAGTCATCATCATGACTGGGCTTGCAAGGTTCATAGCAGAAGTCGTTTGTGTCAGTACAAATACACTGTGCAGGAATGGAAAATGTGCAGATACATGATTTGCATTCTGAATGGCACGAGTTCAACCTCAAGTCTGAGCAGCGGCATTGAGGAGGTATTGACTTTGTGCATGCGCAGTGATCACAGCATGCTTTTGAAGACTCAGAGGGCTCATCAGTGGACTCATGACGATGACCACTTTTCATGAGTAGGCCTAGCTCAGACAGCTTCAAGCTAGCAGTAGAACTTCCCAGAAGGAAGAGTAGCACGAAGCACACCTTTAGCACCATCGTGTTCTTGTTCTTCAAACCCATCTTTTGTTCTTGCTGTTTGCTGTGAAGAGAAAATCCCCTCAAGAGGGTTATTTATATAACAATATTTGCAGATGGAACGAGGCCATGACTGAATTATGAAGAATTAATAGTGATGTTTTCGTTGCTTTCTGCATTGCAATGTGAAAGGTGGCACACATGCACGATACCATGCTTGAGTTTGCTTACACGATTGCTAAATCAGAAAAGTGAGGTGTCACAACTACCCATATTATTGTTCCATTTCTTATTTACCTATAACAATCTCAACGTGAAGCATGTCAGTGAAAGTATAACTTTACTTTTCCATAGCATTATAACATATCAGTTTATTTGACCATAGATATGTCTTGTTTTTCACTTCATATGTGAATTTTTGAGTACAAACTTGTGATTCATCCTCCATCCATATGAAGTCATTATTTCCTACTGCTATTAGTTTAATTAATACTTCTTATTTCCTCCATCAGCTGGTTCAACTGAGTTAATCCCATTGGTATACCAGCTTCTTCTCTACAGAAAATCAAATTTTAAACTACTACTTAAATCTGTAATTGAAGTATATTTTGCAGAACCCTATAAAACAAAATCAAAGAGTTATGTATAAAGAATCAAGAACAAACTATTACGTGTCAAGTTTATTTTCCTTCTAATTGGCAATTATATCATAGACAAAACGAGATTAATTAATTATGTTATAATGCTTAGTTAATCCATTTTGCATGCTGAACATTGAAATAGACACGTTATATAGCAATCGTGTAAGCAAAACCAGGCATGATATCGTGCATGCTTGCCACCTTTCACGTGCAATGCAGAAAGCAACAAACAGATACTGTTCACTGTTCCATCTGCAAATTTTATATAAATAACCCCTCGTCATGGCTCTTATAAACATCTTCACTGCAAAAACAAAATATAAGTTTTAAGAACAAGATGATGGTGCTGAAGGTGTGTCTGTTACTAGTTTTCCTTGCAGGGGTTACCACTGCTCGCATGGATCTGAACCACCTCATCGGAAGCAATCATCATGACTCAAGCGATGAGCCTTCTGAGTCTTCAGAACCATGCTGTGATATCTGCGTGTGCACGGCTTCAATACCTCCTATATGCCAATGCACAGATGTTAGGTTGAATTCGTGCCACTCAGCTTGCAAATCCTGTATGTGTACGCGATCAATGCCAGGCAAGTGTCGTTGCCTTGACACCACTGATTATTGTTACAAATCTTGCAAGTCCAGTGGTGAAGATGATGACTGAGAAATAGGAATGAACTCTCTCACATAAACAAAGCCCTTAGACTTTGTTTATTATGTAAGAGAAGACAATAAAAGTTGGAATAAAACCTCATTTTGCATTCAGCAATTTTATGGGTGTGTTCTGATAAACACTGCCATAAATGCTTAATTTAGGATCTTAAATTAAGCATGCATAGTTTCCACTGATATTTCAAAATGAAAAATCCTTTTTATATTCTCCTAAATGCAACTTGGTATGAAGCAATTAAAGAAACAAGCACATGGTGAAAGTTTAAGGTTCTTAGAACAACTTAACCTACAAGAATAATCATATTTAACTTGTTTTATACTTTGTGGAATTTGTGGGATTTTTACGAACATGCATTACAATAATTTTTTGTAGTTTGAGAAATTTTTTAGATTTTTTCTTGTGGACGTGGAATTTTTAAAATTCTAAAAAATTCTAAAAACTCTAAATACTAAAAAATTTATTATAGTGACAATTTTTTATTTATATATTTTAATTTATTATATTTTAATTAACCTACAACCAATTTTAACTTGTTTATATTTTAATTTAGTTACATTTTTAATTAACTAACAAAGTTAATTTATATATTTTAATGGTCTTTTTTATTTATATATTTTAATTTAGTTATATTTTTCTACAAAGATGATGATGACCTCTATTATTTATTTGTGTGCTTTAATTTAGTTATATTTTTCATCAACGTACATATTTTTCGCTACAGAAAAGTATATATTTAGATTTTGAACTTTCTAAGATTGAACACGTCGAAAGTTAGATATTTAGAATTTTCTTTTTCTTTTTTTTTTTTGATCGAGCATCACCTGTGCCCTCAAAAATTAGATATTTAGAATTTGAAAAATCTACTTGCCATTCGATCTTTTTTCTACGTATAAAAAATTAGATATCTCGAATTTAAACTTTTCAAATCTAAACATCTACTTTAGATATTTAAACTTTACTAGATTGAACTAGTCCGATAGAGATTCAATCATAGATCTAAAACAATAATTATTCGATAGTGAGTTGATCATAAGTTCAAAACAATAATTATTACCATATACTCATTTAACCATAGTTTCAAAATAAAAAATAAAAATTAGGATAGTGATTTAATCATAAGATTAAAACAATAATTATTCTTTTATGACTCATGGTTTATTCAAGTGATTTGGTAGTTCATTAATTACGATCATCTTGATTAATCTTCTAATTTCTCATAATCATGTTAATGTTACTGGTTGTAGTAATCTAGCAGACTAAATAGATCAAATGTGCATGTTTGTGTTTCTAATAGTGATTTGTTCGATATTTCGTCTATAGTCTCCCACTTTCTATTCTTGTTATCCTGCATATTAAATCTACAAGGCATGCCTATTAAACAGCCTCTTCCCCTGTTTTGGCCACTTCTAATTTACTGCAACATCCCTGTTTTTGTGCTTTATATCTTAGTTTTTTAACATTGTGTAAGGGTTCATTAATTCGTTGTTGATTAAAAAAAACATGAAAATAGTGATTTAGTGTACTTATTATTAATCCAAGATCATGCATTAACATGTGCCAGCATAAATACTTTCTCCATGTCTACCATTGCATTTCTAAGTACAACCCCGTTTCTGTGTCCAAATTCCTTAAATAATAGGGATAAGAGCAGGTGGACCTATCTCGCATTTGACCCGCAAAATATATGTCAGGGTGTCCTGTCCAACGTAAAATATGTGAGTTAATTTTACTAACCTGCCCCATATAAGGGTTGGCCAACATAAAAAATATTTTTTTTAAATTAACAAAAAATAAATTTTTAAATATAAGTTTTTTAATAAATTTAATTATTTTTCTTACCTAGATGAATTATGTAAATTGTCTCACAGTATTATTCTCATGATACATGCATGATACATGCGTAATAAGATGTGAGTAAAAATTTTAGAATGTGAAATTTAAAGATTTTCAAAGTTAATATAAAAGTTAAAACTTGTGTTTCGGATTGTAAAGTATTTTAAATTACACCATCTATAATACAATAATGATAAGTATTGGACGTTATCCATAAATCACACAACTATCACACCCAAGTTGCCCTATAGACAACAAAAAATAAGTGTACAAGATATAGACCATTTCCCACCCCGACCCATTTCTTTTGTAACTTATTGTTGTAAAACGAAGCTCGGGTATTGCAAATAAAACAGGGCATGCGAGAAAACCCTAAAACTGAAATGTTACCGTTGCAGGTGCACGTTCTGCTTCACCTGGTCTTTCGGAATCGTTGCTGCAGTGGAGAAGTCGTTCCGCCCCTGCTTTGCTGGTTTTTCGGAGGTTGAAGAAGTGGTGCCGTTGGAACCTGAAATCGCGCC
>Ga0123342_1004416_pt1 | contig 21483 bp, 14 predicted proteins | sample Turbeawhitnodule_FD_89960 | JGI IMG/M metagenome (GOLD analysis project Ga0123342, IMG submission 89960) | Root nodule microbial communities of legume samples collected from Mexico - Turtle bean Mexico white nodule | ecosystem: Host-associated > Plants > Roots > Nodule | place: Mexico: Nepantla...
TATATATATATATATATATATATATATATATATATATATATATATATATATATATATATATATATATATATATATATATATATATTCAACGCAACTTCAATCAAATCTGTTTTTATTTTTATTGAAAGGTTTCAATCCTTCAAAGAAGTTAATAATTCCTTCTATCAATAGAGTGATTTCCATACAAGGGCATATCATATTTTTGAATAAAAAGGCACTAGCATAGAGTTGTGAGATTTTACAACTTGCAGGTTGTGACTATTTCTTTTTCCAATTTATGAAAGGTTATATAAAATATTAACAAACTTAAAATGTTCAAACGTATACCTCATCATAAGCCACGAACACGAATTGCAACAAAGGAGCATGGAGCAACTATATTACTTTCATTTCCTAAAGCTCGTGTCATCATTTCTTCTATATTATTCTCATATAAATCAGGATTTTGTTGCTTAATCGTGAATTTCATCATTCTCCAAACTTTGAATCTTCTTTATCATTCCATTTATTTTAATGGCATGTTTTTTTGGATAATATTAATTTCTTGATTTTTCTTCAATAATGTGGGTGACATAGTCCTTGTAGCAACGAATTCGAAATTTCTAATATCACTAAAAAAACTTACAATAACATATAATGTTATTACAAAGAATTTCAATATTACATACAAATATAGGTTCATAAATAAATTCAGAATTACATATATATCTTTAAATTAAACACCACATCTCCATTATAATAGATTTTCATAAATATTTTTGTATATATATTTTACATATTATTATTATTATTAAAAATATTATTATTTTTATTATTACTAATTTTAACTTTACTATTATTGTTGTTATTACTAATAAAAATAATATTAAAAATAATAGTACAATAAATAATAATAATATTATTATCATCATTAATTTACTTATTATTCTTATTAATTTTATTATTATTAATATAATAATAATATTAATATTGTACTGACTAGGCCGAAAAGTTATGACGAAAGGTCAACCGAAAGGTTGTATCGAAAGGCCAGGCCAAAAGGTTAAATACAAAAAATAAATAAATTAAATTAAATTACTTATTGTAGCAAAGCCCATAAAATAGGTCCAAAGATACCGGTGTGTGTTTAAAAAATATTAGGTGCAAAAAGAAAAGACCCAAGCAGTCTCTAAGTCCAATAAGAGGGTCTTATAAATAAATGTTCAACCTAAAAGGTAAGTAGAGTGAATTTATCTTATAATTAACTAGTACCAATTCTGACTTTGGCATCGACATCGGAGCACCTCACAGATACACACACTCATCCGTGAGAGGTCCAAGCCGAAAGCCTAGACCGAGAGGTTCAAGCCGAAAGCCCAGACCTAGAGCTCCAATCCGAAAACCCAGACCGAGAGCTCAAAGCTGAAAGCCCAGACTGAGAAGTACAAGCCGAAAGCCCAGACCGAGATGTCCAAACCAAAAACCAAGACTGAAAAACTCAAACCAAAAGTCCATACCGAGAATTCGCACTGAAAAAGAAGACCAAGAAGCCAATAACCTAAAAAAAAAAATACTAAAAATAATAATAAAATTATTATTAATATACATTACATATAAATTTATTTTCGTATATAATGCTCCCAATCATTACATACAGATTTATATACAAAGTTGTTTCCTATATGTAATGTTCCAGACACTCATAAGGATTTATTTGTAATATGCCTAGACGTTATATACAAATTTGTTTTCTGTGTAATGGGTCTAAGCATAACATACGAAAAACATTTTATATATAAAATTTTAATATTAATATTATCATAATTATTATTAATAATAATACTAGTATTAATAATAATTTTACATTATTATTATTATTATTAATAAATAATAATAGTAATATTTATAATAATAATGATATTAATATTATAAATATTAATAATAATTATAATAATAATAGTATTAATATTATTATTTGAGATGATTAATGTTAATAGTAATAAAATTAATATTAAAAATAATAATATTAATAGTATTATTATTAATAATAATTAATGTTAATGTTAATATTAATATTATTAATAAATATTAATATTAATATTAGGGTTTAGGGTTATTTATTAATAATATTAATACTATTAATAATATTAGTAATATTAATATTCATTTTATTATTATTAATATTATTATTACATTAATATTAATATTACTACTATTAATAACATTAATATTATTATTATTGATTTTAGTAATATTTATATTAATATTATTGTTAATAATTAAAATATTTATAATAATAATAAACATAATAATAAAAATAATGATAATAATAATAGTAATAACAACAATAATAATAATAATAATAATAATAATTTATATCTATATATAAAGAAGATTTTCCTCGTAATATTTTTTTTATGTACACGTTTACTTTTTCATTTTATCCTTACATCAATATTTTATTTTATTAATTTAGAAATATATAATAAGATAGTTTTTGTCATTTTATTGTTATCTTGAACATTTTTGTTATTTCATTCTTTTGATATTTACTTTTATTTTTATAATTCTATCCTCTAACCAAACATATCTTTCTTGGTAATTTTTCACTTCTCTCTTTATCAACAACTTCTCACTTTCCTTTCTATCAACAACTTTTCACCCTCACTATAAAAAACTTCTCACTTCCATCCCTATCAAAAACTTCTTTCACTTCCGTCTCTTAATTGTGTTCCTTGAACTTATCAAGTACAAGATTAATGTATTTCAAGTCTTATTCCCTTCTCTCACATCCTTTATATGCTTCCATTCTCATTTTTTTTTCTTTTCTCTTTTCTTATCCTCCTTTTTTTTTCTATTTTTTCATAAGATACTACAACTATAAACTTAACAATGTTTTGTTTTTGTGTTTCAAATTTGCAACAATTTGTAGAGGAGTTAAACTTATTTACATATTTTTGTTTGTTTTACGCTCATATGTATTAACTAAGAAAGAGAGATTAATCAAAAACAGTTTTCAAGATTTCAACGAGCTTTTGGATAATCTCAAGTTTGGAATAGGATTGAGTCTTGTAATTCTGAACTTTAATCTTTGATTTACCTAGGTGTATTCTATTCCCTTCTTCCTTGAACATTGTATTTCTGTGTGTTTTGGTGTGGTGCAGTTTCAAAAGGTGTTTCTGGAAACTGTGTGGTTCGCCAAAAGTAGTGTGTGTTCTTGAGGGGTTCAAGATCATCAATTTTGGTGTGTGTTATGTAATCTAGGTTTGATTACACAGTGAACTCTCAGAGGTTTTCTGAGGATTGAATGTAGCTCTTGGTTAAGAGTTAACCAATATAAACATCTTTTGTGAATCTCTCTATATCCCTACACTCATTAAACTCTTTTAACTTTGATTTTCAAATTTGCTGGTATAAACAACTGGTTGATTTTTTGAAATCAACTTAAAAACAATTTTCTATTTGGCTGAATATATTTTAAATTGATTAATTCTTTATAACTTTTCACTCTACCTTCAATACTTACGAAAATCTTTCAAAAACAATTCACCCCCTCTTGTTTAAGGCCTTTAATTTAACATAATCATCCTTTAAGGGAAAATCATTCTCAACTTACTCCTCTACTTCTTCCCCAATGTATCTGATGATTATGATCATCCGTCACTTTATATCTATACATTACCAACATTTATTATACACATCCCTTAAGATGCTTTAAATTTTTTTTTCTAAATTCTTTATATTATTTCACCTACTTGAACCTGAAATGCCAGTATACTATACATATTTTATGACATCCAGGCAAGGAAATTAAATTTTCTTTTAAGACTCATCATAATGCACTTAAGTCTAGGGGTCAATGTACTACATGGCTCATTAACTGAGAAGGTTTAGACCAAACATTAAATAAGTTAGGAACATGCTAGTCTTGTCAAGAAGTATACTAAACAAGATAGAGAAGTACGAGTCTTGTCAAGTACTAGTCTTTCCATGAAGTATTAAGTAAGGTCGAGAGTATTAATCTTGTCGAGAAGTACCAAGTACGTTTTAGAAGTATCAGGTTAGACCAAGAAGTACTATATACAAGGTTGAAAACACTTCTACACAGTCATAAAATGTTTATGTATTCAATCAAATGCTAATAAGCATCTAAAACTAATTATCATGACTAAATAACGACTAAACCAAGATTAAGAATGACACGAGCTCACCTCCAAGGCCCATCCAAGTAAAGACCCATTAAGAATATTATATAAATAGACAACTACCTCCAAGGTATTGAACATAATTATTTTTTGTTTTTCTTATGACCACGTTAACTTTTAGCCGCACATAGTGACTTAAACATTAGAGTATCTTTGCATGTATCTTCACGTATCTTCACTTATGAGACTGAACAGAAGACATCTATATACAATTTTTATAACTAAATTAAGTGACCATGTATATTTATTAGTGGTTTCACATCCTCAAACAAGTTTTAATCAATACTTTGTATAACATTGAATACTCATTGAAAAGCTACAATTATCCTAATCCAAATATATCACTCAAATAAGATTAAAAGTTAATTGAGACTATTCAATAATATAATAATATAAAGTGTTTTTTTAAATCAAGGGTTAACCAAGAGATACCCTCTCATTTTTTTTTTAAATAATCATAAGTTTAAAGATGAAAAAACTTATTCTCATATAAATAGTTTTTAATATTGATAAATTATGTAAAATTGCGCAATCAAAATTTATTCTCTAGTTGTAAAAAGAAACTTCTCTTACATACACAAACTAGATGCTAAATCTAGATATTTTTGCGAGAGAAACAACATGTCATGTTATATAATTTTCAAAAACAAACAAGCCGTGGTCCTAGTATATACAACGTTTCAGAAAGTTGTTCATGTAAAAAAATGGTTATAAATATAATTTAAAAATATAGTCAATGATGTATATAAGATAATACATTAAGAGATTATATGTACCTTCTATCAAAACCAATCTTAATTCAATTAAGATATAATTAATTTAAACGATGAAACTCTTTTGAAACACTTAACCTAACAATACATACAAAATATTCTTATTTATATGAAGCATAATTTGAAAGGGAAACATATATATATAGTAAGGAATGATGCTTTGAAGAAATATGTAGAGAAAAAAAAATGGAATAAGATGATATGCCGCAAATTTTGAAAATGAATGGCTATAACTTTGAACAACATGTCCAGTTTAAGATAGTCATGTGATTTTATTCTTTCACTTTTCTCTTTGCTAAATCAAACTTCCTATTAATACCAATCTCTTTTCTTATTCTTTATAGAAGATTGTAATTAACTTTTATTTCAACCAAACAAAATTAATAATAGAAAACTAAAGCCTGAAAGCAACAATTCTCTGAGATCTGAATGTGGTGGTACAAGTGTAGGGTTTCTGAAGTTGGTGTTGTCTCAACATGAGCCTCATTTTCTACTTTTTCCCAATCTAACAATTTAAGAAGTACCTTGTGAGCTGGTTGCCAATTGATTTTTAGAACTGAATAATGAATGCCTTTTGAGAGTGAAGGCATGGAAAAGATAGCCCTTTGCACTGCAAATTTGTCCACAACCTAATATTGTTTTCTAACATCTTTTAAGTATGTCTTCGTGATTTCTTAGTGCCTCTTAATTTGGATATTTAATAGGAAATTCTTCAACTCTATCAAAGTTCTTAAGTACAATCATAATATATAAATATTGAAAAAAATAAAACTAATTAATTTAAAAATACCATTATTTTATTGATGGAATAATTATTAATAAGACATTTATATGGTTTTTGATGGAATATTTTATACTATATTAAATTTTATTTTATTAATTCAAACAGACTAAAAATGAACGTTAAAGTATAAAAAAACAAAAGAAGAACGTGACTTTTAAAATTTTGCAAGATGAAACTTTGAAAATGTATATAAAAATTGTAAAAAAGACTATTTTTTTAATATTCTGTATAAAAATGTAATAGAAAATATCATGAAAAATGCTGATACTGTATCTATATTTTGTCTGGTTGTGTTTCTCTTTACACGTTACAGAAAACAGAATACCCACAGGGAGACATAGTCATGGCAAGTGAAGAGTCAGTCCACTTTCCTAGGTGGAAGTGTGATTGGTGCAGTAATGAAATTCCACGTGGTACTGATGCTTTACATCACGTGGGCTTAGACCAGCTTGTTGTGTGGCAGACATGAGCACACACCTCTTTCTAGCTATCTAGCTTTAGATATCAGAGAAAACCGTAAATAATAATAATGGAGACACATCCTTATCCACACATAAACCTACGTCTAATCATAGTTTTTCCTTTGCTTTGTTTAATGTTTCCGTGTTTTCTCCCGCACCCAAAATGACCAAAATACACTCCAAACATATGCCATATTTTTTATTTATTCATTTCATCTCAGGAAGGACATATGCCATTTATCTAGATAGATCATGTCTACAAGAATTGGTCCAAAATCTCTTCTGATTTCTGTGAATCAATCTCACCACTCTCTCTCATAATCCTTTTCAACAGGAATTTCTTATTATATAAATGTTAGCCGCGTGCAATACTTCCTAACTTACAATATAGCAAGTCATTGTTATACACGTTGATGCCGATATGTTGCCTTTATCTGCATTTGCACCTGCACTTTACTTGGTTTCTCTGCAACATTATTCAGCACATGTCACTTGTGGAGGAAGATATATATATATATATATATATATATATATATATATATTATATTATATATTATATATATGTGTGGAATAGAGAAACTGAGAACGAGGTGCAGGTGCATCTGCAGGTGAAAGTCATATCGGATTGTTAGCTATAATTTAGCTTTACTGAAGCTCTTTGGATGTGGTCAGAAGGAGATAGTATGGTTGCAGCTGTTGGTGCTACATCATAAAGGGTAAGATATAATTTTCTCTTCTTTGAACACACGCCCGTTTCGGTTTCAGCTCTTCTATCTTCCTCTTAATGTACTGCAACATGTGCTATTTTTTGTGGTGCATATCTCTACATACACGCATACAAACACAATTCTTATGCAGATCTAGATCCATGTATATGGAGGTGGTGTTGAATCCGTAATTTTGAAGTTTAGACAAAGCTTAGTCAGAATTAAGGATTGAATGATATTATATGTGTTCTGTTAACCTACTTTCTTCCTTTCCCCATCAACTGTTTTATTTTCCAAGAATATATTACAGGAAGGAGTCAAATTAGAAGGTGTGGCCTGCTCTCTGCAAACATAATGATTCAAAGGTATTATTTTATCTGAAATTTGACCACAAGTTATGAATACCTGCTCAGTAGTGTCAATTTAGTGAAAGGGTTTTCAGCCAAAATGGGTGTTAGGGTCTTTTAGTCTGAAGGATTCTGCAAAATTTAACTGCAGAAAATAGGGAGGGTTTGAGAGTTTCATTATTCCCTTTTTCTTCCTTTTCTAAATTTAAGTTATGAAAATGACACAAGTTAAATTAATTCTTATAACCAGTTGTTTGCTGTGCTTTATGACAAGTGGTAGTGGTAGTCTCCCTTGGATATTTTCTGAAAGAGAAATGATGGAACCCTCAGTTGTTTTTCACACTATGATTGTTACTTGAAATGGACATATGGTCAATTAACAAGATCAAGTGCTGTCTTATTTTTTGAGAATTTTCCAACTTCGGAATCTTTAGTTTTCTCTTCTTATGAACCCAACTCCAATTTCCCATCGGAGGAAGAATATATAAAAGATTGATGAAAAGAGAGAAAACTTGTGTGAGAAAGCATATTATGCCCTAGTGCCAGCCAGTGATAGAACTACTAATATCATAAAAGAACCCAATTTATTACATGCTAAACAGGCTTACCCATGAAACAATATCTGATATATATACTGGCTGGAAAAATCTAACTAATTAAGAACAGTCATACACACTTGGATAGTTGGATAACTTCTTTAATGTGTTCGAAATTGAAATTCCTGCATACACTGTACCCAATAAAATATTTGCAGCTTGTTGTTTAGAATACACAATTTCAAGAAGTGTATATTAATGACTAGAAGCTACTGTCCAAGTGAGACCTTTTGAACTGTCTAGAAACTAAGTTAGGAAGTAGAAGTTAGCTAATGTAGCACAATCTAGAAAAGGAAGGTAGAAAGGTCTTGAATCAAATTAACTGCAATATATGGAAGATGATGAAGCTCAACTTTGAGTTGAAGACAGATGATGCTTTAAATCTTATCAAATCTGAATTCATGGGTGGATTTTCAAATAATTATATATCCTTTTTTACATAATATAAAAGGTTGGTGGTTACTTCTCTTTGGAAATCATTGCCATTGAGTTTGTGTTACTCTAACAGGCTCATCTTTTTTTCCACTCTGAACAGGGTCTGCAGATTTTTACATATATAGAATCTGCCTACTCTTTTTAAATTGAGATGTTGACATTCTACAAGCTCGAATCTCTTTTTATATATGAAGAACTTACCTAAACATATTTTATTATATGTTTTCAACGAAATCAATGAAGATTGAATATGAATATTTATTAAAGGTTTGTCTAGAATGTAGAATTGAATTGTTTGATTAGTTTACAACCAGTGTTATGTTTGGCTTGCATAGATCATATCGATCCTGTTTCACATATTCTGTATTTTAAACTCTGCAATGTTTGAATCTATATTAATGTCTTTTGGAAAAATGTTTGGATTTTAGTTATTGGTGAGATCTACAGGCATAAGAATAAATTGATTTTTAAAGGTAGAGTGATAAATCATTATGAATTTTTTTTCCAATTAAAGGTCCGGTCTTGGATTAGTACATCTAAAATTGCGCATGCTTGTTTTTTCTATTCAGATTGGTGTCTAGACCCGTTGACGTATTTGTTTATAATTAAAAACTTTTGACTTTACAAGCTTTTAGTTTGAGCAAGAAGCTTGTGTGGTGTTATTATGTTTCTCTGTTTAATAGCTCAAATTTGATTAAGTGGAATAACTGGTTGTTTCCGGTTTAATTTGTAATAAGATTATACCACTCTTAAAATGGTTTATATTTATTTATTTATTCTGATAAAAAAATTATTTAAGACTATTTATACTACTCTCTTTATTGGTAATAGTTAGAGTAATGTTATATAATTTTAAATAATTATTTTTCATTTATAAGATACTTTCAAATGTATTGCAGAAAATAAGAAAAATAATAATAATAAGAGAGATCAATTCAATTCTCAAATTATATTTCTCTTAATCTAAATTTTGTTTTATACTGCATAATATACCAAATTACCCTTAAATAGCAAGAATAATACAATAAAATTCAAATTAAAAAAATATGTCGAAAATCAGATTCCTTCTTCCAACTAGATTTTTATGAATAAATATTTTCCATGAGTGGTATCGGCAATGTTGAGTTGAGTCAAAGTTACAATAAATAGTCAAGAATAATACAAAAAATATTAAAGTCATTTTAGAGAAAATTTAGATTATGTTAGATTAAGTTTAATTTTAGTATTTTATTCTATAAATTAATTTCTAAATGAAATAAGTTGAATTCACATAATAGTTTGTAAATTCTGTAGTATTTGTTTGGATTAGGAATGAAAAGTGATGGAGTAGAAAAAGAAGAAACGTAAAATAGAATATGAAACTATTTTGATTAAAACAATTAGAAAAAAATTGAGTACAATTTTATATGTAATTATGACTAATTTTTAAAAAAATAAGTATAAATTATAATTAAGTAATTTAAGTGATTACTAAAATGTCTTTATTTTAAAAATTAAATAAATTTAAATATAAATAAAAAATACACGTAAAATTAATATTTATTCTGATCAAAACAAATACATAATTCATTAAGATAAGGGCCATAATCCAAATTATATCTTTCAAAAATATGTTAATTCAAAATTCTGTTAATATCATAAGTTATGTTATATATAAATTGAAAGTGTTGGAGATCCCACATCGACTAGAGATTAGAGCCTTTCATTGTATATAAGTGGGTGCAAACCTCAACCCTATGAGCCAGTTTTATGGGGTTGAGTTAGGCTTAAAGTCCACTCCGTAATATGGTATCAGAGCCATTTCGAGTCTATCCTAGCGAGGGTTTGTGTTGGGCCTATCGTGCCACCCGCTATCGGGCCGCTATCGGACCACTCAAAATATATAGTCCCATGCACGAGTTGACAGTCTCCAAAGCGTCAGCGAAATGCCTTTACAACGAACCCAAAACAAAATTATCAACTACCATAAAACTATCATCCCAAGGGACTAAAGACTAGAAAATTCCATCAAACCACTTTGTTTTTAGCAATTGACTTAGTCTCACAAAATTAAAACCGCTCATAATGAAACTTTCCTTGATGGATTGCGCATTATTTGTCTCAAAGAATTTCCCTACATAGCAATCCTCCAGCCACTTTGTATAATCCACCTTGACCCGAATGCAAACCGTGCTGACATCTGATTTCTTCTGGGAAAATAGCTCACTGTCGTTCTTAACCACTTGTGCAAAAGATCTTTGTTGAGCCTTTAGTCTCCAAACCTTTTTTGGATGATCGGGCTTTTGTACAACAACCCTAACGATTATGGGTGCCTCATTCATGCTAAACTTAGGTTTGTTTACCTGCAATTTCCTATAACCAATCCATATAGAATCTCCCTACCCACCGTCTTCCATAGGTTTGCATAGATTCTCCCAACTCACCCAAGATATAAACCTATTAACCTTGTCCCAGCCCCATAAGAATCTCCTTTTAACGTTAATAATTTTATCACACATTGAATCCAGAGCTTTAAAGAAAGATAAGTAGAAGAGCAGTAAAGATGTGAAGACCGACTTAACTAAGCATATTCTTTTTGCCAAAGAAAAAATCTTCCTTTCCAAGCACATAGTTTAACGCTGATTTTATTCAAGATGGGCTCCCAAAACTACTTCTTCCTAAGGTATTGCCTATTTCTAACCCCAAGTATTTAAATGATACCCTCATAGGAGTACAATGCAAAGACTTTAAGTACCAGTCTAGCGATTCTCTTGCAACATTAATACCTGCTAGCTTTGATTTGTGGAAGGTAATTTTGAGCCCCGATGCTAGCTCATAACACCTGAGAATAGCTTTCACAATGAAGATATTAGAGAATGATTCTTCACAGAGGAAGATAGTATCATCTGCAAATTGTAGCACGCATGACTCTACCTCCTTCCTACCCACCCTCACGCCTTTAAGAAAGTTTCCTTTGATTGCCTGTCTTACTAGCCTAGACAGACCTTCAACAACTACAAGAAAGAGGAAAAGAGGAAAAGAGTTAAAGGGTCTCCCTACCTCAACCCTCTCGTAGGTTTGAATCCCGTAGTGGGGCTTCCATTGACCAAAACTGAGACCGACACTGACTCTAAGCAACCTATAATCCACGTAATCCATCTGCTATGGAAACCCAACCTCTGCAGCATATCAAACAAAAAAAACCCAGTTGACCGAGTCATACGCCTTTTCATAGTCCATCTTTAGACACAAACCTCTCTTCTCATTCCTCCTTAGCTCCTCAAGAACCTTATTGATCACTAGAACACTATCTAGCATCCTTCTATCATTCAAGAAATTCGATTGGCTACACTTCTCCTGAGTCAAAATCTCAACCTTCCATCTTCAAAAACACTATTACAACAAAGGATTTTATTTTTAACTTTACATATTTAGATTTATCGCATGGTTACCGGATTTATAGGATATTACCTAATTTATCACATATCTCTTTATTTTCTATTTGATATAACCCATTCATTCGGTCGGTCAGTCACCGATACCAAGTGACGTGGCTCGTTCGGCTCTAACTAGTACAATATCTAAAATAGTTTCTAAATTGGTATTTAATTAAATAATTGGTATATAATTAGGGTGACAATGTGGATTGGCCCATCCCATGCTAGGAGTGTGGTCTCATTTCACTAGCTCACCTCGCATAAGAAGTAACTCGCGAGTCAACCCGCGTAAGATTTTTTTTTTCAAAAATTAAAATTTCATTCATTATAAAAAAAAAACTTATTCCTAAATTAAAATTTTATCGTATTTCAATTCATTTAATTAAGATAAAAATATAAATTCAAGTATGAGGGTTGTTAGAAGGCTTGATTAAAAATAATTAAAGTTTTGCTTTGCATATATTTTTCCCTATATATGTGTGTAAATGTATAAAAGTATCTTATCAAAGTTTAGCTACAAAACATTTTAATGAAGATGACTAATTTTTCAACTATCGTATTGAAATCTCTTCTTTATATTATTTTTTATTAACAAATTTTAAATATAAAATTTTACCTAAAACTAAATTCACTGTCACTCTAAATACTTGGATATGATTTTTTTATTTTCACGGGCCAACGGACCAACCTGCCTCGCCCTACTTTTGGACCGCGCGCACTGCGGGCTATGTGGGGTGGGCCAAAGCAAATTTTATCTACTAACAATTAGATACCAATTTAGAAACTATTTATTAATAATATAAACTATTTTAAATATCAATATTTTTTTAGTCTTTACAATAATATATAATTTAATCAATAAAGTAATTAATTAATTATTTTTTTAAAAATAGTTTCTATTTAAGTTTATATATATAAATATTATTGATTGTAGATATAATAAGTTTGTTTTGTTTAACATAAATACCTAATAACAATTTAAAATTATACTTAAATAATTATTGATTGCAGATATAATAAGTTTATTTTGTTTAACATAAATACCTAATCAACAATTTACAATTATACTTATATAATAGTTGGATTGAGATGAATCATATCTAAGTTATATATATAGTAGTTAGATTGGATCAGATTGAGACCCAACCAAATTTTATATTTTAAAATTTATATTTAACTATTGAAATGTAAATTATTCAAAAATTAATATGGTTGAGTTATTTATATTTCAGTTATAATAAATTAAAAATTTCCTTTTTTCAAAAACCAATTTTATTTTATTTTAATTTTAAATAATAATATATTTTTTTATGTTTCTTTCACTAATTTACTTATAGAAGTAAAATAAAAAATAGGGTCACACTCCTAAACCTATCTCAAATTCTAAACCTATCTCAAATTCTCAACAAATAGTATACAAATTTATATATTTCATTATTGTTTTTATACATTTTTTTATCAGGAATAAAGATTATATACATAAGAACCATTTCAGGGGTGATTCAACCCTTGTACACCGAATCAGGAACAACCTGACCACCCAACACCTTCCAAACAACTATTACAAATATGGGTGGCAATGCGAGCTGGCTCGTCCCGCATAGGCCTGCCCCGCACCTGGCCCACAAAAAGCGGGTCGGGTTGGCCTGTCCCGCATAGGATCTGCGAGCTGATTTTTCTAGCCCACCCCGCATAAGGGTTAGCTCGCGGACTAGCCCGCATAAAAAATATTTTTTAAATAAAATTTTTGATTTTTTTTATTTAGATGTATTAGGTTAATGGTCTCATAATATTATTTTCATAAGACATGCATAGTAAGATGTTATTAAAATTTTCAGAATGTCAAATATGAGGCTACATAAAGAAAATATGGAGGTGCAGAAAAAAATTTCTACATTTAAAAGTTATGCGGGTTATGCGGACCAACCTGCCCTGCACTTGGCCCGCGTGGGCTGCAGGTTATGCTGGGTGGGCCAACGGGTTGAAATAAGCAACATCGCGAGCCGACCCGCACAACCCGCCCTATTTTGCCACCCCTAATTACAAATACTACTAAACCTGACAAAAACAAACTCCATCACCAATCTAAACCAAGTAAAGACATACTAGAGTCAGAGAAAGAAAAGCAAGTTGAGGGGAACTTAGAATTGATCCAAGATCAAACCTTCAATTGGGCCAAAGAAAAGATCACAAAATAATTCAGAACTCCTCCTTCAAAAATAATCTTATTCCTATGACGCCAAATCTCACTAACCACCACTATTCAAATATTCCTCAACCCTAAATTTACCGTCTTCGAAGCATTGCACAACCTGAACTGCAAAAAAGGAGAGAAAGCATGAATGGGGGCAATCGACGAAATGCCTAACCACTCATAACATAGATTCCACACCAACCAGGTTATTTTACAATAAAAAAACAAATGAGAATACTCCTCCTCTTTTACCCCACAAAAGCAGGCCAAAACTTCCGACCTTAATCCTGCGTCCAAGTAAATTAGCCTTAGTAACAATCTTATTTCCCAGCACCCTCCAAGTAGTAACCTGAGCGAGGGGCAAAGCCTTAATCCTTCAAAATAGTTTAAACATCCCCGACCATTCCCCCTCATGACCACCCCTTAAGATCCCATAAGCCGAATTAACAGAAAACTCTTGAAGTATGTCTTCCTTCCAAATCCACCTATCAAATTTCTCCAAGACAGGACATGAGTTGTGCGCTACCTCAAGAAGCTTCTTAACTTGGACCTTCTCCCAGTTGTAAAGATTTCTTCTCCACGCCAATGACCACTCCCAACCATTGTTTGTCCGAGACCTACAACTAGCTAACGCCACATCTTTCTCAACACTTAAAGAAAAAAGCCTTGGGAATTTAAACTTCAAGGATTCATTACTAGCCCACCGATCTTCCCATAACTTAATAGACTTCCCGTTGCCAATTTCCCAATCTAAACAATCACCAAAGTTACTACCCCACTTCTCTAGCTTCCAGATCAACTTCAAATCTTTCCACCAAAGGAAATCATTATGACCACGTCTGTCCTCTTTGAGATTTCTCCAGCCTCCATATTTAGACTCAAGAATCTCCTTCCATAAACCTCCCTCATTAGACGCCAACCGCCAAATCCATTTACCCAACAAGCCAAATTGAAGTCCTTAATATTTACTACTCCGTGTCTTCCCTCTTCCCAAGATTCGCAAACCTTTTCCCACGAAACTCAAGCAATCTTCCTCCCTTCGGAACCCCACCCCCAAAGAAATTTTCTCTAAATACTCACAATTTTCTCCATCATCGTCGCATGCAGCATAAACATTGACAAGAATGACTTGATGAGATAAATCCTTCCAGCCATAGATAAATTACGACCTTTCCATCTTCCCAATCTGGATTTGATTTTACCCACCACACCATCCCAAAACACTTCCCTTTTGTGACAACCACCAATTGGTGGCCCTAGATATTTAAAAGGGACTTTCATTACTTTGCAGTTAAGAATAGTCGCAAAACCTTGGATAGAAAACGCATCGACCCCCACTCCTCCGATCCTGCTTTTCATAAAGTTCACCTTCAACCCCGATATGCAGAATCGATAGGGTATTAGTTTCCAAGGAGTGGTTGGATGTCTGGGCAAATAGTAAACAATTTGTCTCTAGTAGATCGGTGTCAGATTATTGTGCATTGGTAGTTAAAGATGTGAGCTATGATTGGGACCAAAGTCGTGTAGAAGCCTGGATATTTGGCAGAAGGATAGTAGGTTCAAAGATTTTGTGCAAGACAAGTGGATTAATTATGAAGTGTTTGGAAGATGGATGTTCGTTTTTAAGAAAAAATTGAAAAGATTAAAACAGGATTTAAAAACCTGGAATCGAGTTATCTTCGGGAATGTCATTAATTTAGGGGAGAACTTAAAAGATAAGATTCAGATTTTGGATGATCGAGACGATGAAGGCGCTCTTGATGAGGCAGGTAGGGAGGAAAGGAGGAGTCTATTGACAGAACTTAATAAGAATCAATTCAAGCAAAAAGTTGTGTACTTTCAGAAAGCTTGTTAGAAGTGGTTACAACAAGGAGATCTAAATACTAAGTATTTCCATTCGATTGTCGCGTGGAGAAGGGTAAGGAATAGATTCAATGGTACGTTCATTAACAGGTTATGGTGCAAGAACAAGGATGTGGTTAAGGATAAAGTCAGGAATTTTTTCAATACTAGATTTGAATAAGTTATTGGGCCTCAGGTTAGGTTGGACAATGTATCTTTTAACTCTATTTCTGAATCTGATAACGAGATGCTGATCGGTTCTTTTTCTGAAGAGGAAGTTAAGAACGCGGTTTGGAGTTACGACAGTTCGAAGAGATTGGGTCCGGATGGTTTTAATTTTTGTTTCATTAAACATAGTTGGGATGTGGTTAACAAGGACATTTGTACGACAATAAAAGATTTTGCTATCTCTGATTCGTGGCCTAGGGGGTCAAACACTTCTTCTATTTGTTTGGTTCCTAAGTCTGATAACCCTCATTCGCTTGGCGATTTCAGACCCATCTCTCTCTAGTCAATTGCCTATACAAGATTATTTCAAAACTTCTCTCCATTAGGTTGAAAAAGGTGTTATGCAAGGTCATTAATTTTAGACAATCGACTTTTCTTGAAGGAAGGGATTTAATGGACAATGTTTGTGTCGCTAACGAGGAGCTTGAGGAGTCTAAATGAAGGAAGAAGAGTTATGTTTTTTTCAAAGTTAATTACGAGAAGACGTATGATTCGGTAACCTAAACCCTAAACCCTAATACTTATCCATTGTTTTTATTGTTTTATACAAATTTAATCTTGTGAAAAAAAAACTGCTGTAAAATTCAATTTTGTTCTTTATTTATTTTGTTGAATATTGAAAACATTATTTCCTACTTTATTTCCAAAAAAAAAACTATTTTCATAAGAATTTTTAAATATCTAATGAATAGTGTAAATATATCATTAACACCTCGAATGCTTTTTTGAAAATCATTAGTCTGGTTAGGAAATTTAGCTTTAATTAAAACTCATATTAATGCACTAAAAATTGTATATTGATAAAGTCTTTAATTATATTTTACAATAAATATATATATATATATATATATATATATATATATAGTCTTTAACAGTGACTTTAATTGCAAAAATACATCATCACTAGAAAGATGATTTGAGATAAATAATTGAAATTGTAGATAATGTGATATTTTTTTAATCATTATAGATAATGTGATATGAAAAGAAGAGAAACCAAAAGATAGAAAAAAAAAACAAAGTATTTATTGTTCAGAGTGTCTGGAGATAAGACTCTTTCTTTCTATAAATAGCTGATATCTCCCAGAGTTAGTCACAAAATATTTCTTGATTTGAATGTATCAATCTCAGTCTTCTCTTTCTCTCTCTCAATCCCTTTTCCCAGGGATTTCATATACAGCACAATCTTGCTAAAATTATTATGCAGAAGGAAATTGTGCATCTTGATGCCCCCAATATGTTGCCTTTATCTGCATTTGCACCTGCGCTTTGTTTGGTTTCTGTGGAACATAACAAGAGTAGGTAAGAACAAGGAGTAAGTAAACTTACCAGGCACAAGGTGCAGGTGCATCTGCAGTTGAATGCCATATTGGTTCATTTAACTTACTGAAGCACACTGCTTGTGTGGTTGCAACTGCTTGTGCTTCTTCTTTCTTTTATCATAACATTCCTTTCTCTTTGAATATATACCATCTCCTTGTTAATCTACTGCAATATACTATTTATTGTTGCATATACGCACACAATCACACTTCTTGTGCAGATCTAGATCTACTTCAAAGGTGGAGTTGAATCTCTAACCTAAAAACTTAGAAATGGGTGTAGAAGCTGACACAGCCCTCTTAGTTGGTATTAAGTTGTGAATAAAATGTATGTTCTGTTAACCTACATACTTCCTTTAGGTTTTTTCCCCGAAATGGTGCAATTCGTTTCCTTTACCTATGCTCCAAATTTTGCAAAAGTATATCAGAAAAATGTTTAATTAAATTATTTGATCTTTAACTTTATCAAAGGGTCTGAGGAAAACTGAACTAGGGTCTCCAAAACCCATCTGCAGAAGGTGATAGAGGTACCCCTCCTTTTCTTTTTCTCTTTCCCTTCTATTCTAAAGCCTATTAATTGTAATATGATAATGACAAGTTAATTAATTTTTGTATTGGTACTCTGTTGGATATTTTTGAGGAAAGAAAAATGATGGAACCCTCTGATATTTTTTTTCAGCCAATAGTTTCACTTGAAAAGACATGGTCAATTAACATAACCAAATCCTATCTAATCTTTCAGATTTAATCCACCTTCTAAATCTTTACTTTTCTCTTCTCCTTATGTTTCAACCCACCCAATTTACTTCCACCAATTACCACACCCGAATGGAAGAATAAATATGACTTCATACGCTTGATCTAGTCAAAACACAGACTGATACCATATGAGAATGTGCAGGATTAATAAGATTAGTATTACAGATGGAACAAAATGATATAATAAGGTCAATCCTCTAAACTTGTTGATGATCTAAAAACAGCTGTACACATATCAGTTGGGTATACACACACACACACATATATATATATATATATATTTATTTATTTCTTAGGGGTATGGTGGAAATTGAAAGCCTGCATACACTGACCCTAGTTAAATGCTTAGATATTTAGCATTCCCAATTTCAAGAAAACTCTAAAAGTTAGGCCTAGAAGCTAGGGTGTGAAAGTAAGAGAATTGGGTATTTATAATTTGTAAGTAAATCTACCAACTGGGTTCAAAAGTATATATTCAAAACCGACATAATACATAAGGCGGTGTAACAAAGTGGTAAGTTGTCATGTTTTATAACTGGTAAAACTTCCTTGTGAAAAGTTGTATATATGAGATATCACTTCTACATATAAAGTTGTATTCATAAAATATGGTTTCATGTGATACGACTTTCATACTTTTTAAAATTATTCACATAATATATGAAATATTTATTTTTATAAAAATCATAATTTACAAAAAAAACATTGGTCTACTTTGGTCAAAAACCTATAAATGGAGTATTTACTCACTTATACCTATCAATTTCGACTAAATAATCATTTCTTTGTAATCCAAGCAGGGTTTAGTCTGTCTGAGATGTTGGTATTCCAGTTCTGAACAAAGATTAGAATGAAAACACATGAAAGATGCTATGAATCTCAATACACATGGCTCAGCTTCGAAATCGTCAACCACGAAGTTCTTATTTTGATTATAGAGTATTAACTTTTCCACAAACAATTTGAACAAAACAACATATAATTAACATTATTTTATTTTATTTTACACGGGCCAGCCACTACTTTTCTACTTTATATAGAAAGTTGCACTTGGTCAGTTGCTGAACTTTCATAGTTTACTTTGGTTGCCACGAGCCACATATTTGGAGATGAAGATTCCTAAAGGAAACAGGAGAAGATAATGTCATTGAAGATCTATCCATTGTGTTGAGAAAGAAAAAAATTGTATGTTAAATATTTTATTTCTGAATTTATGCAGATAGTTTTTTTTATTAGACCTAGAAGTTTTATTGTTATTTTTTTATTAGTAAAAAATAAATAAAATATAAAAGAAAACATTTAGGTATGTTACAATTCTTATACAAAGATAAATCTACTCAACATAACCAACATAGATTCTTATCTCAATATAAAAGAAGACTATGAGAAATGAACATTGGACTAAGCTTTAAAAGAACAGATGAATGTTTTAGAGAAAAAAAAGTTCAAAATGAAAAATCATTTGACAAATCAAGAAACGTGGTAGGATATACATGGATATAAAACATAAAGTAGATGGTAAATAGATAAATAAAAATTGCTGATAAGAAAAATTGATAAATATAAAATTTGAGCAGATTGTTTTCTTTAATATTTTCTTCAAAGAAATTTTCTTCTTCTTTATTTCTCATTTTTTTTTATCAGCAACAACTTTCTTTATTTCTCATTACATGTTAGTTAAATTCTATTTGTAGTAACATCATTACGTGGATTTTTAATATCCTGCAAAGACAAATGATAATAACAAAAAGGAAAGTCTTTTCGCTTTAAATGTTTTTTCTCCCTTAAACTAACATGTGTGTGTGTGTGATATCTTAGCTTAGTTTTTAGTGATTTTTTAATTTCCAACTTAACTAAATCAAATGGAGGCACATGATTGTTTGAAGAATCATTTTGTTTCGAAAGAGTATTCCAGTTTCAAATAAATTTAAAACCTCATACATTATAATAACTCACTCAGATTTTAAATTTTGAAGATTTTTAAAATGGTTGAAATTTTAAAAGGAGATTAAAGCAACTTGAGCATGACAAACTTCTTGCTACTAAACAGGCCGTTACACATGTCGATCGATATGTTTTCTTTGTCTGCATTTGCATCTGCACTTTACTTGGTTTCTGCTGCTGAGGAACAGGAGAAGTATTATTTTTGTTATATATTATATGGTTGCAGAGGGACCAGGCACATGGTATATATGTAGCTGCATCTATAAATCATAAATGCCATATTGGCTTTATCTAGTGAGGCTGCACCTGCTTCTGCTATTTCAAGTTAGGATCATTGCAATTGCCCTTCTTTGGAAATACACAATCCCTTTTACTTTTTCACCTTCTATCTCCCTTTTAATGTACTGCAACATATACATATATATACTATTTACTGGGTATGTAAACACATGAACACAACATAATGTTGTTAATTCAACTGTAACATCAAAGCTTTTGAGCTTATTGTAATCACATGCGACCGCAATTATAGATAACAGCATTAGCCATTGTTATCCATAATTTGAGACGAAATCTCCAAGATCACAATGAAACCTCCATTATCATTCCCGTATCAATCGATATCCAACTAGACAGGTCATTCGGTCTCCGTGACCGATCGACCAGGTTAAAATATAATTAAACCAGTTATAATAAATAGCAGTTAACATATATTTCTTGAAAATCAAGAGCACATTCCACCAAATCCGGAAAACGTCCACGAAAATCAAGAAATCTTTCTAAAAATAAGTTAATATTGATATTTGATAGATTCGATTCATCATAGCAGAGTGTTCATGACCAAATACTATAAATAAACCATTTACAAAGAAATAAAATACATTTTTTATCAGTTTAAATATACTTTTAATACAAAATACTTACTTGATCATTGGATAATTTTTTACAAAACAACTCCCAACAGACACAAAGAAGTGAATACGAGAAGAAGAAGGAGAAACAACCAAATTCTATCGGTCTTTACATACATCTTAGTTTTAGTCTTTACATATACAATTCCAATTAAAAATCTTAAACCTATATATACTTTTAGCTATCAAGTATTTGATCACCAATTTTACCAAGACTAAATTATAGAAAAATGTTTCAAATTAAAGTGTATTTTTTTAACAAAATAAACCTATATATACTTTTAGCTATCAAGTATTTGATCACCAATCCAAGACTAAATTATAAAGTGTATTCACTACAAGAAAAACGCGAATTACATACAGATTATTACATACGGATCAAAATCCGTATGTAAATATTGGCACCATAAAATAAAATTAGCAGTGAATGGAATTCGAAGCCAGATTCCTTTAGCAATCCTTCAGCAACTAAAGAAAATTTAACCACTACACCAAGCAAATTCTTTAGTTTTATTATGATTTTTATTATACTTATTATTATTAATAATACTAACAATATTAATAATACTAACAATAATAA
>Ga0123342_1004417_pt1 | contig 21482 bp, 14 predicted proteins | sample Turbeawhitnodule_FD_89960 | JGI IMG/M metagenome (GOLD analysis project Ga0123342, IMG submission 89960) | Root nodule microbial communities of legume samples collected from Mexico - Turtle bean Mexico white nodule | ecosystem: Host-associated > Plants > Roots > Nodule | place: Mexico: Nepantla...
CAGCCCCAGTTCTTGCTCTACCTGATTTTTCACAACCTTTCATCATTGAAAGTGATGCTTCGGGCTGTGGAGTAGGGGCAATTCTTATGCAGAATTCCAGACCTGTGGCTTTTTTTAGCAAGGGTCGTGTCCCTTTTTCATTTTATTCTGAAAGAGTTTTTTAATGAATAACAATTAACAATTTACTAGTCTTTTACCCACTTCAGACAAAAATATATATATTCAAACATAACATAAAACTCATTTTTGAATAAAATTAAATTCTCAAACATACTTTTCGACTCAAACTTAACTTTACCAATTTTAAAAGAATCATGCACTAACTTGCAATAACTACCAACACAACATAAATTCTCCAGTAGTAGAACTAAGGACCCTGTCATGTTTTCTATAAATGGATACCTAGCGTAGTTTTAACACCTTTATTTTAAGTAATGAAAAAATCACATAACGTATGTCCTGTGAGAGAAGTTTGATAAAAGTGAGTATATTTGTGTATTACTCTTTCAAATATTCTCATCTTAAAATTATGAATATATATATTTGTTATATGCTGTTGCTTTTTTTTTTTTTTTTTATCTAAGAACGATTCTGAGGTTCTCCAACTCATTGAGAGGACGTACTCCAAGCTTTTGGAACCATTTATTTAGTGATATAAAAATTGGTGGTTGAGATCAGGTTTTGAAATTAATTCCTTTCATTCATGACGACACGTTTGGACAAAAAAAAAAATTAAAGGTTAAGTATTTTGTTAATCCTTGTATCTTTATGCTGATTTTTACGTTTTAGTCTTTTAAATTATTGTGTTTTTTGCTTATTATATACGTGTAGTCTCTTACGAATTTGTTGATTCTCATAGTTTGGTTTCTGTTTTCTTTCTCTGTATTCCTGTTGTTAAATGATAAAGTATTATATATGTTATCTTAAAAATATTTTAATTTTTTAAATCAATTTTTGTCCCATGAAATAGATTCAAACTTGAATTTTATGTTTTTAATTTTGTTTGGTTTATAGATTTATATTTTCCTTTGTCTACTCCCAACTTCATCTTTCCAACATGATGATATCATTGAAGTTATAAGAAAAAAAGCATTGAAACTATACTACTAAACTATTAGGAGCAAGGATGAAAGTGGAATCGTATCCTCAAATCACTCCAATTCAAAATTAGGCACAAGAACCTCTAAACCCTCCATCATCCAAGCAACTAACTAAAGTTCTAACATATCGAGAAATTCAGCAAATATTTATAATGATACTACTAATATGGTATTATTATTATTATTATTATTATTATTATTATTATTATTTATTCTGTTGATATATATTCTAAACATGATATTTTTTCCATTTTTATTATTTATTTTCTCATACTTAAAACACATACCATGTATTTTTGAATACATAACAAGAACATGGTTAAATATGTTCTTTGTTCCTTTATTACAACACAAAATTATTTTTCATCTTTGGTTTAAATTATAAATTATTCAGGTATTTATAATATGGAAATGATTGTAATTGGTTCTTTTAACGAAAACCAATTTAGTGTTACAGTACAACAACGAAAAAACATATTTAACTCATAAGAAAAACATATTTTTTTTATAAAAAAGTAAAAAACAAATATTAGAAGTCATATTAATCAGAGATAAAGATAATTTACATGATATAAGTGTGAAAAATCTTTATCTTACAAGTCGATTTTATGATAATGAATTAGAGTTAAACTAACTTCTTAATATATTATATCTATTTATACAAATAAAAATTTGATGGTTTATCATGTTATTTATTATCGGTTTATTATTATCATCCATAAATATCTAAATTCGTGCTCCATATGCCTATCTCAATATAAAAAGTGTGATAAAGTTTATAGATCAATTAAAGATAAAAATAATTTATAGTATTTAAACGAGAATAATCGTATGTTAAAATCCAAATTTGTAAAAGAAATGAAATTGGGGATTAGGTTTTGGTAAGAAAGTTATTCTTGTGTGTTTAGGGTGGTTGTCGTGACATGGGTCTAAAACACAAAGTTGTGATAGGGATAGAAATGATAGGTGATCTGACACTGCTAAAACACGTTTGGGTTGTGTGTAAAGTCCAACATCACACTCAGCAATGGTACTAAAAAGTGTTGCCATGGTAGAATACAAGAGTAGTCAAGAATAGTTTCAGCTACCAAAATTGTCTACTCCTCTATACAATTTCTAAATAACCCTCAAATTAAATACTTCAGCTTTGTGCTAAATCCACAAACCCTACTTCACCATCTCTACCTACCTATATCATTTTTTACTTATGTTTTATCCACCATGCATTCACCTAGTTTTTTTTAAGAGGAAAAAATTGTAAGAAAATGAGTGATTTTGTTGGATAAAAGAGTGAAGAAAGAAGAGGAAAGAAGCTCTTGACCCACACTAAAGTTTTTCATGTAAAAAGAAAAAGAAAAGCATGGAAGGGTGCTGAAAGCGCACCACAATGAATTATACACCTTACATAATTGATTAGATTCTACCTGTAATTTTTGTACATTCTGTTTTTTTTCATAATAAATAAATAAAATAATAATAATTTCATCTCTATTTCTTTACACCTAAACAATTTTTATTTTCACTTTATTTTTCACTCATTTCTGCCCCTTTTTCTTCTATTAATTTATTTTCTTTTTACCTTTTTCCTTTTTACAAGATGAAGCATTAGATAGAAAAAAATAGAAAGAAAAAATGAGTGTACGATAATGTATTTTTATTATCTGAGAACAAAATTAGGAAAGTCCAGAAAATATATGATTTCTATAGATAATTTTAATTAAATAAATAATATTTTTTTAATTTATTTTTCATCTTACAAAACACAATACACTTTTCGAAAGCTAAATAAATAGTCACGGTACTTTCTATTAACATAATTACATTTAAAGAGAAATTATGAGGCAAAAACATATATGTAGTCAAAAGAAAATTAAAGCGCTAACAAAATACTTCAAAATAAGTAAGTGTAATACAACAAAATTAAAAGGACTATATATAATTTTTTAAATACTCATTTTAGTGCACAAAATAAAGACAAAATACTACAAGAGAATAAAAAACTATGTTTTCTATCATTAAATACAATCTTTCTTCTCTTTTGATGTATTCGTTTTTTTAATAATTATTTTAAAAAAATTAATCTGACTTATAGAGAATTAATCTATAAGACGAGTTTAAACCAGTTATATATTGTAAAATATTTTTATTTTTAATTGAAAATTGAAGTGGAATATCCAATTTGAAATTTTTTGGCCATGTTCCTTCGCATATGCCCTCTTCTGCTTGACCATTAATTACCTGATAATTAATTAGAATTTTGAATTGATTTGACTCCACTTTTGTGAATTTGATCCCAACCCTATCTCTCGTTAGAAAGTGCACCTTACTTGATCAAAGAATAGAGTTGTTAAATAAAATAGAGAAAAAAATTGAAAAATTATGAAAATAGAATTCCATGGAAGTATACTCTGACTCTTGACAAAGTATATATCACAAGTTGGAATACGAATACGTGTCAAGTTTTGAGTAAAGTTAAATGGGCTGAAAGAAGTTTGGGTTGTGGCATTTTTCTAGAAATATTTAAAAATTCCTTTTAGCTTAGGACCAATTGCATTTATATTCAATAATCATAGTCCCTGAATGGTGCTGAATCGATCAAGGTATAAAATAATACTAAAAGTTGGATTTACTACTGGCATAGGTGGATATCTATTGGCCAATTCATAAATGCGTAAGTTGAAGTTATGTGTGGCAAATTCTTTGTTGCCCTTTTATGGTAGCTTTGGCTAATGTTGATATAACTCATTTCATTAGTACACATAACTTCCACACTTAGCTCACCATCGAGGTAAGAATCAATACCATTACCTAAGATTGTTCTTAATGTCTCACATTAGATAAACCTAACAAACTAGTTTTTCTTTTCTTCCATTTTTAGCAATAAGTTTAGTTTTTTTTTAAAGAATTAAATTCTTCATATATTTTAAAGCGGATAGTAACTATGATGGAACTTTTATGAAGCTGAGTTTCATTTAAATTTTTTTAACACGTTTTAATTCAAATTTCTATTAATTTTTTTCTTACACTTATGATGAAAAAATGTTCTTCACTTTTTACTTTTGAATGTTCTATGTTTTATATGAGTTATTAGCTTCTCCTTTTTCGAAATACTTTGTCTTATTTTCGATGACTCTTTCACTCATTTTCTTCTTTTCTCCTATCTATCATAGATTTTATGTTCTTATGCTTGTTAATTGTGTGATCATCAACATATCAATCAATAAATGTTTGTTATACTTACATCGGAGAAGTCAAACAATATTATTGTAATGCAAACTCTCAAAGCGTAACGTGTTATTTTTTATTAGCAAATAATAAATAAAATAGAATGAAATATTTAGAGGTGTCCCAATATACAAAAAATTGTCAAAACCAAACTACTGGCAACTAATCAACAGATGTTTCAACAAACCGAACCTCATAGAAACTGACATAAAAGAAATAGAAAAGAACTTGTCAAAACAAAAATACATCTTCCCTCAAAAGGGTCTTAACAACCTTCGAGCTGCAAACGAAAACAAATACATGATAAAAAATATATCCTTTATAATAATATCCGAAACTCAAAATAAAAATAACTCTCATCCAAATTAACAAGACATCACGTTTAATTTTCTTTAAATGCGTGACCATATTATCTATTAGAATCAATTTAATCTTTAAAACACTATGGTGAAAGATCAAGATTAAAGTGACATTTAACTCCAAAAAGAATGTAACAAATATTGTATTTACGAAAAAACTAATATATTCGAGTTCTCAATCAATTTTTATTACAACTATCACATTTTTTTCCTCGTTATTTCAACATAATCAAATTGAAGTTGAGTAATTTAAACTCAAAAGGGCAAATAGAAGAAGAAAAAGAAAGAAGTAAATGAATTAATTAAAGATGATATGCATCCCATATTATTGAACTTAATAAAGTTGGAATCCAAGTCATTGTTCAACCAAGTTGATATTATTTCCCCCATTCCTGAGAGCACTTAGGTTTTCCCCAAGTTCAAGAGTCATAACGCACAAGGTTCGCCACAAAAACCCAACACCTTTCTACTTTCTCATCATGAGATTCTCGAAAGCGCGCAGCTACCTTTTTTCCTATATATTTTTAGAGGGAAACCACCATTTTGGAATATATACCGTAATACATTTTCCCCTACTCATATATCACACTATCATATTCATTTTAATACACCTTTATTTGCAAAAACAATAACATTTTCCCTCGTCACAAACCAGCAAGAATATGTTCATTGGTCAAGGATGTATATTGCATGTACTGTGATCTTGTGTAGTCTTTTCAATAACACTCATCAGAATTTACAGAATCACAGAATAAAAACCATTACTTTTTCATTCAAATTACACACTTCTCTTTTTGGCTCTAATGGATAGAGTTCATGTTATTCACTTTCCTAGGATAGAGAGTATCATAAAACCAATTTAGGAAAAATATATTTTGAAGCTGGAAACCAATTCCTACCTAATTATACCTCTCTATGAGGACTAATTACAAATTAATACAAATAATAGCAAGGACAACATAGTGGTTTTAAATTTATTTAGTTTTATGTTTTTATAATAAAATTAGTTTTAAGATCTAGAAGGGTGTTTTGAAAGCTAATAATTTATTTTCTAAATATCACATAAGATGGATATTATCTATGTTTTAGAGGTAGAGGTGGAAACGATAAAAGGTCACTTCTAAGAACCCATATCTGCAACATTACCTATTCCTTCATATAAAATATTGCGAGTGTTATCGTTCATTGACTTCAATTCTGTAAATGGATTTTCCCCCAATACCACAAATTAAAAAAAACTATTTTCCCACTACCATTAGTCCAACTACCTTATACCTATACTCCTATTTATTATCCATATTTTATTTCTGTATAGACTCAATAAATTATCAAAAATAATTTATTTTTATGTTATGGCCTTGAGTTCTTCTACTATAAAAAAATTAACATCAATAAAATAACATTTTTTTTTATAAAAAATAAGCTTGTATTAGGTACCTTACCTATTTAAAGATATACCTTTTTTAAATATTAGTAAAATTTAAATAATTTTTTCATATAATTTTATGTACCAATATTTTTTATTATTTTCACGTTATAAGCGAAGTCTCTTTTTTTACCAATAGTTTTAAATTTTTTTATTAATTTTAATCGTGATATATTTGATGTATTTAAAAATGTCACTAGTATATTAATATTGAATAGTACACATATTTTTAATTAGCATATATGGAGGAATTCTTTGTCATCAAAACTGTATTTAAGATTGTTTAAATAGGTTAACAATATTTTAAATAATATCAGGTGTAGATATTACTTCTTTGTCCTTCCCCCCTCTTTTTAAGAATTTGTTCCATATATATCCAATAAAATTTATTCTATAAGCTCTGTGTGTACGTTAATTAATTAAACCTTTAAAAACAAATAGTTAAATATACAATTTTTTTGGGTAATCTTTTTATAGAATATTATTTTAAAATAATATTATTATGCTATTTTATTTTTCATATTTATTTAATTAGTTGAATAAAGTTTTACAATTTTTGGACTTGAATGATTTTTAGGTAAATAAACCTAATTAAAATAACTTGTACCTAATGTGAATTTAAATACCACTAGTTTTCACAAATGATCTTTTTTTATTTTCGTGCCATTTCTTTATACAAGGAAATAGTAGCACTAATTAAGGCTAACCAATTAAAAATAGATTCTCATTCGCTAATATCGATCATGCTTGTCCATTCTTATTTGCTATTCTTACATCACGGAATCATTTTGGCAAGCAAATAAAAGTATATAGATTTTTGGAAACCATTTCATAGATTGATTAAAGAATAATAATAAGAATAAAACTAAGAAGGAAACATGACTTGTGCTATCAGATGCAAATTTTGAAATTTTCTCCTAAATACAACTCCTTTTTTTTCTCTTGCAGGTCTTGTGGAAATTTCTTTTGTTTAAATGTTTTTATATGTTTTCAACAACATTATTTTCTTAATATTATTATGTTATAAAAGAAATTATTTATCCATTGGTTATTAAGTTTTCTTTTGGTCAAAAACTACTGGTGGGACTGTTGTTACTTCTACTATATTTGTACCTTACAGAAAAGTGAGACCTATTAATTCCAATACATGACATACGTATCGAATATATTTGGATGGATAAGAACAAACAATCATATCATTATTTATTTATTTTTTTCCTTCTAAGCTTTGTTTTAAGACAGAAGTGACAGTTTTTATTAACAACCAATGGAAAGCTAGAGGGAAATAGAATAACAATATATTCTGATATATAAAATAACACACTTCACTTTTCTATGATTTTTATTTTAACAAGAACTCAATCTAAAATGTAAACTAGAATATCTATGAAACTGAAAGAAGTGTATAATGGTTGTTAAATTGATGAATTTCGGCTTATAAATTTATCCATGTGAATACATGAGATTCATGTTGAACCACCCATATTATCACAATTGGTTGTTCCACTCACTCTTGTTCCATGCATGAATATGATCTAGAAACTACCTAAAATCCATGAAAAACGTCATATAGCATCTTCAACCAACAAGAGGCAAAAAGGAGAGTGAGAGAGATAAAGATGTTGCCAGGTAGGGCGCTCTCATCCTATCTACTTTTCCAAAATTTCTACCCATGATGAGGCATAGTGGAACCAAGTATTCCTCCTTCATCATCACTCATTATAAATACACATGCAACTCTCTTTCTCCTGCAACAAATTTCATTCAAAAGAGGATCTCTGAGTCTCTTGTACTAGTCATGAGCTTCCATAATATGGATAACATTGTATTAAAGCTGACTAGTTTATACACCCTGTTGGTGCTTTTACTTTTTCTATCTTATAAGCCTGCTCTTTCATTTGCTACTAGGCATAGCCAATATTGGGGTGGTGGTAGGACATTGAGCTCTGGTTATAATGGTGATCTTGTCACTAACTTGCCTGGCCAGCCTAAGGTAAATTTCCAGCACTATGCTGGATATGTCACAGTCAATGAAACCAATGGAAGAGCACTCTTTTACTGGTTCTATGAGGCTATGAACAAGCCAGAAGAGAAACCATTGGTGCTTTGGCTTAATGGAGGTAAAAGCAGATAATAGTTAATGTCTTTGTTTTAATTTGCTGTGTGGAACATTCGGAAGCAAAATCTGAGTGAATAGTGTGTGTGGTTACAGATCTATGATCAAACATGTCAAGCTCATAATACTATAAAACTACATATGTCACATCTTTCGTTGGGGTGGTGTTACATTTCCATCACTTGTGTCATTCGTATGTATGTTTAAGGAGAAAGCCGTGTCCTTATCAACAATGAAAATGAGTTATGAGCTCTAGGTTTTTATTTTGTTTAGGTGAAGTGGGATAGTATTAGGTGGCAGCTAATGAGAGAGCGTTTGCAACACTTGTGGTTTCATTTTGTGTTTGTTGTTGCTGATGTTCTCTGCTTAGGTGACAACATGATTTTATGCTACAGGTCCTGGGTGCTCTTCTGTGGGATACGGAGCAACACAGGAGATTGGTCCATTTTTAGTGGACACTGATGGCCAGGGCCTCAAATTTAATAACTTCTCATGGAACAGAGGTATCGTGATGACCACTACTAAATATACATACTTTCTGCCACAATATCACTTTCTTTTCATGCCATATTCTATCAAATTTTGATGGTGAACCACAGCTAGAGCTCCATTATTGGTCCCCTCAAAATTATTATTTATTCCGATGTACTATTTATTAAACAACTCCAATAATAATTTATACAAGAACTTTTTTATTTCTGTTTTTTATCACATTATTTATTAGATCTCGTACTATTTTTTTGATATAACAAATATGTTTTTTCTTTTTATTTGGTGCTAAGAAATGATTGTATATGTGATGTTGCAGAAGCCAGCATGTTATTCCTGGAATCTCCTGTTGGAGTTGGCTTTTCATACTCAAATACAAGCAGTGACTATGACCAATTGGGAGATGATTTAACAGGTCAATACTTATCTTAATGCTGCTGCTGCATAATATGCAGCAACCACTCCGCCATTTTCTTGAATGTGGGTCACATTTTCTATTGTTTGAAGCTTAATTATGGAAAGCAGATCTCTGACAAATTCCACTCTACTCTTTCTATTATTTGTGACAGCTAACGATGCTTACTCCTTTCTTCGCAATTGGTTCCAAAAGTTTCCATCATACAGAACGAGGCCATTTTACATAGCAGGGGAGAGCTATGCAGGTATTGAAATTGAAATACCTTTTTCTGCACAACTCATTTCTGGTCAATTATTCTAATGAAATTGATCATTTATTTTCAGGAAAGTATGTACCAGAGCTGGCTGAACTCATCCATGATAGGAACAAGGACCCCTCTCTCTATATTGATCTCAAGGGTATTCTGGTATGGTCCTACATAAATTAAAAGTCAAAACAATTTGCTTGATAAAAATCATGGCACAACGAATCTTCCTTTACTAAAATTTGTTTTCCATCTAGTCTAGCATTTCTATATTTTAGTTCAACCGTAGGAATTGAAAATAGACCTCTTATCCACATCATGTTCCACTTTCAATAGCTGAGAAATTTGTAAAGAAAAATCTTTACTTCTTATCACTATAATTTAAAAATTTCAGTGTGCTAGTGTATGGATTGAACCCTCTCTCATTGGGCATGTATAAAGTTGTGCAAATAACTAATATGAAGGAGAAAGTATTAATATTTATTTTTTTGAAATTCTTTTGCAGTTGGGTAACCCTGAAACATCTGATGCTGAGGATTGGATGGGCCTGGTTGATTATGCTTGGAGCCATGCAGTGATATCTGATGAAACTCATAAAATAATCAAGACAAGTTGTGACTTTAACAGCAGTGATCCATGGCGTAACCAAGATTGTAGTCAAGCTGTGGATGAAGTACTCAAACAATACAACGAAATTGATATCTACAGTCTCTACACCTCTGTCTGCTTTGCCAGTACAGCACGTTCAGACGATCAATCCATGCAAACTTCCATGAAGCTTACATCTAAAATGGTGCGTGAAGAAAATATCTTACTCATACCATACTTTTTCCATGGAAAAAAGAAAACCCCTTTAAACAAAAGTTGTTGTCCATGGAATATAGATCTGTTGGTGAACGAATAATTTGAATGAGCATTATACTGTAGAATTGGAAAACTCATTAACTAAAAAGATAATCAGTCATTTTTATAACAACTATAAACACTGTACTTTTATGAATTTATTATTGTGAGTAATTTGAAATGATTAATTTAAACAAAACTTGATTGATTTATTGAGTATATAAGTGTTCTGAGACACTAACCTATTTAATTTGGTTGACTAGATGCCTAGGATGTTGGGTGGCTATGATCCATGCCTTGATGACTATGCTAAAGCTTTTTATAATAAACCAGATGTTCAGAAGGCTCTTCATGCCAGTGATGGTCACAATCTAAAGAATTGGAGCATTTGCAAGTAATTTTTTAACCCTTTTAGCTTTCCTGTCATGACAACATTAGAAATGCACAAATCCAACAATATACATAAAATCTTAGATACATATTATATTATTAATTATATGTGATTATCTTTTGCTGAATGATTTTTAATTATGAAATGTAGCAACAAGATATTCAATGACTGGGCCGATTCAAAGCCATCTGTCATCCCAATTTACAAGAAACTTATTTCAGCAGGACTTAGGATTTGGGTTTACAGGTAAACCATTGAATATATTATGAATCTCAATATATTCATGGAATTGTGCTTGCTTCTGAATTTTCCAGAAGCTTCTTTTCATCATGTTGTGTTGTTGGATGTTTCAGTGGAGACACAGATGGTAGAGTACCAGTGTTGTCCACAAGATATAGCTTAAGCTCTCTTGCCTTGCCTGTCACTAAATCATGGAGGCCTTGGTACCATGAAAACGAGGTAATTGTTAAATCATGAAAAACAAATTCGCTTAATTTTCTTACAGAAAAATCCAATTCTTGTCTGAATATAGTTCATGATATATAGTTTATATGCAAAGCAATTCGTCCAATACTTTTTTTATAATCACTCATTTTTAGTAAGTTATTATTATACTGAGACGAAGATAGTTTTGGTTGAATTAACTTTCTTTTTTTGGTATGTTAATGTTGTAATCTGATTGGAACAGGTTAGTGGATGGTTTGAAGAATACGAGGGGCTAACATTTGCAACGTTTCGAGGAGCTGGGCATGCAGTTCCCTGTTTTAAACCAAGCAATTCACTTGCGTTCTTCACTTCCTTTCTCAATGGAGAATCACCACCTTCTACAAAATAAGAAATCTGTATAATAATCATATTGGGTGCTCTTTGTGTGACCCCATATGAAGATTTTGCTCTTACATTAGCAATAGCTAATACCTATCATATTGTTAAAATGCGAAGCAACCCTATGCAAATGTAATGAATAAAAGAGTTTGCTCCCTATTCACCCTATACAAAATGCGAAGCAACCCTATACAAAATGCGAAGCTGTAGCCATAATCCATTGCATTAAACAAATAAAATCCTTACGCCGAAATTCAAAAGTTCCAGTGAAAGGTACGAAGAGAGGAATATGAATACGACACAATAAACCCTTTTCTAAAAAAAATACAATGATTATTTCTTATTATCTTGACTTCAACTTTAGATAAATTGGCCTGGTTTTAAGGCTTTTGGATTGACAGATATTATATATTATATCCGAAACCATTTCTTAAAGCAGGTAGGGAAATTACTTGATGCAGGCCAAAGCTTGTACAACAATTAATGTTTTAAAGGACCGACTGAACTTGAGCTTCTGCATAGTTATACCTTTCATTTTTGGCACTGAATAACGCAGAGAGAGATCAATCTTGGAGGGCTTGTGTTTCTCCGTAAGGAAGATAGAAAGCTTTGCTAATATCCTCAAGCAATTGTGTATTAGATTCAAATGATTTTCTAGAGTTGTAGAACATCTGAAAAAGTTTCAAGCATGTCAAAGGCTTCGGCAAATTACTCTCACTGTCAACTAAAACATTATAAAACATTAAAACATGTTTAAGGAATTCTACCCTATTTTCATTTATATGAAATATCTATATCTTTAGTTGTAACTGATGTATTCAATATATAAGACATATAACATCACTAGGTTATAAGCATAAGTAGTTTAGTGATGGTGCTGGCCTGAGATTCTGGTGTATTCAGAAAATATGAAGCTGGAGGAATCATCATGGTGTGTATGAAAATAGACACCATGCCATCAATTGCTGGTGGCTGTTCCTTTTTGTTCCACTTTGTGAGCCACCAAAGGAAAGTTTCACACCACTTAACAAAAGTAACACTCTCATGTTAAACACACTAGGTTAAAATTAATTTTATATACTAAATTCTTGTAGACTACTCTTTATATCATGAATCCCTCCTTGTTGGAGATATTTTGTAGCAGCTTCACTCACGAGATTATCCACAACATTAAATATGACTTTGCAGTGGCTACTTTAAGCCCTCATGATCCCACCTGTGACATATATTAGTGAAAGTATTGAAAATGTACATGTTTTACATACATTTTCCTTTTCTATTTTAATAAGGTTTCCGAGTTACAAAATTAAAGTAAAAAAATCTGTTAACAGGAAACTTTGTTAAATAACAATGTAGTGTGTGTTTGTTTGGATTAATGTTAAATATACATGTATCTTTTGTTATTATTGTCAATTTTATCTTTTGTGTTTATTTCAATAATAGTGGGTTAAATATTTAAAGAATTTCGAATTAGTTGTGAGTTTATATATAAACATTCTCATTTATGAATTTTCATATAGTTACTTATTCTTCAAATTAAAAGTTTTTAACCTTTCTGTTTCCCAAAGTTCCATTAGTTTTCATTTTACTAACAGTAGTATCAAGAGTTTGTTTAGTATGAGCTACGGGATAAATTACTGAACACTAAATTCAGTAAGACACTATTGAGTGATCGGATGAAAAAATGTTTCTAGATTTTAATGATGAAAAAATAGTGATCGGATTTGTTTTGAGGTTAATTTGAGGGATAATATGCATGATCAAATTTGTTAGGTTTCTCGTTAAAAAATATTGAAATTACAAAAAAAATAAAGAACTTTTAGAGTGACCCAATCCATATGAAAAAAAAACATATATACATGCAGTCAAAAGTTCATGCTTAACATGTATTCACTAAACAATAACTTTCACAAAAGTCAAAAAAGATAGTAATAGTCATCCCAGATAAACACAAACTGGTCATTCATCTTGCTATTCAATGTGTGTGCCTCTATAATATTTTGACAACACATTAGTTGTTCACCTAAAAATTTATGGTTTTAATGTCTCAAAGTTGGAATTCAAGATCTACTCAAATGAAAAACCTTGTTAAAACTATCACAATTGCAAAACTAAGAAGCAAGCCTCACACCAAGAGTAAAAGGTCTAATTAAATGAATGAAGTGATTAATAGTGTATTTAATAAACAACAGAATGTCCTTCGTGATTTCTTGGTCAACCTCATCTCCTCATTCTCTTGTTTCAAAACTGATTTCTTTTGCATTCTTCTGCTTCAACTCTGCCATCTCCTGATTGAAATGGGAGAAACAAGAATCCAGAGAAACCCTAACACAGTAAAGAGAAAGGGAGAAGGGATATGAGAGAACGTAAAAAAAGTTGTGAAGAGAAAAAGAGTATTATATTTCAGTGTGTTACAAAAGATACAAGCGGGTATAAAAAGCAGAAAAATAACAGAGGCAGGCAGCCCAAACAGTGCCAAACAAAAAAGCCCAACCATAAAGTAAAGGCCCGTATGTAGCCAAATAAAAATACAAAGTACAAATATTTTATAAAAAACATTCAATAAAGTTGAATGACTTTATATGTTTTTTTGAATTAATAATTTATTCCGTCCCATAATTTATTTTTTTATTTAGCGTCATTCCCCTCTTTTTTCTAACTCTTCTATCTTTTACATCAATAGATTTTTAAAAAATGTATTTGGTTGTAAATCACAATCTAATACTTGAATCCATTATCATCATATCTGATTGATTTTATTCAAATTCAATTCAATTAAAAATCTAAACCAATGGAATTTAATTTACATTCTTCTAATTGGTGGGATTAATCTCTTCTCCAATCCTGCATGTTGTGAGAATTACAAAGTCAAAATTCTGTGAAATATGAAAACGTTGGATGATCATGTTATTTTCAGGAGGAGTAGTCCAAGAAACTTTTACACAAAATGATTTTGTTTTGCGTAAATCAGATACCATATTATACGATATATAACACTAGGAAAGACAACAACTATAGGATAAGGATTTGCAAGATCATTCACTTCTTTTAATATATTTTATTTTGTCTGTTCATTTATTTTATCTCTTCTTTTTGAAAATTTTACTTCTAAAATAGGGGTTAAAAAACGAGTAAGTTTAATTTTTTTTTTGGACTGATTCACTCAGATTTCTCAAAATTAAGGTGCGACTTCTTGACTTGTAATACTTAAACAGACAGGCTAGAAATATTCATTGCCTTTACTAGTTTGTCATTTTTTTTTAAATTTTTTTATATATTTTATTATATATATATATATATATATTAAATTTTAAAATATATTTAATTATATAAATATTTTATAAATTTAATTGATTAGTTAATATTAATTAAGATGATTATTAAGACATTCATATTTTTAAATAACTATATTATTTATTTTATTTTTACTTTAAAAATAAGAAAACGAATATTTTACGCTTTAATTATTGCGAATAAATTTATATTTTATCTAGATAAAGTATGAATATTAGAAAAAAAAATCAAATAATTTTTAAGAAGTATTGAGATTAAGTAAATTGAAAATAATAATAAAAAGAAAACAAAAAATTAATTATAAAAAAATTATTAAAACAATACTTTCTAATGTAAGAGATAAGAAAGCATAGAAAAAAAAGATAAAAATATATAAAGCGATAATATTACATTTAATGAATATAATTATAATTAAAAAAATTTTAAAAAAAAAGATAAAAAGATGCAGGATGAGAGAGAGAGAGAGAGAGAGAAATTTGAGCATTGAATTCTAGGATATTTTAAAATCAATTCTAGCTCTAATTTTAGTGTATCAAATCAATTAGGAAAGAGTGGAGAGAGATAAAACTTTTTATATTAATTTTAATAAATTTATGCGTACTTTATTGTTACTTTTATTTATTTTAAACTATATTTTTTTATATTTATATTATTTAATTTAATTTCTAGTTACATTGGAGTCTTTTTATTTATTTATATTTATGTTATTTAATTTATTTTCAGTTACATAAATCATCCAATTTATTTAGTTATATTTATATCATTTAATTTATTTTAATATTATTTATTAATTTATAATTATATTACTTAATTTTTAGTGTTGTCCTATTTATTTATTTGAATTTGTTATTAATTCATCTTATTCAGTACAAGGTTATGTTTATTAATTTATAATTATGTTATTTATTATTAAGTACTAATCCTTTTTATTTGTTTATATATTTATGTAATTTATTTTTTCTCCTATTACGCAATGATTTTGTTTTTGAATTTATAATTATATTATTTAATCACTAGTTATACACTAGTTTTATTTGTTTTGTTTACATTTAGATCATATAATTTATCTCCAAGTAATAATTCTGTTAATTAATTTATAGTTATACTATTTAATTTATCAGATTTAATTTATTTATTTATATTTATATGTCATTTAATTTATCTCTAGTTACGAATTCGTCAGTTTTGTGAACTTTATAATTATGGTTCTTTTTATTCAATTTTTGAATATGTTATTTAATTTATCTTTATTTTGCTCACTAATAATCTTTATTAGTTTATATATTTTTATTTTATTTTTCTATGATATACTAACTCATATATGATTATTTATTGAAATTTTTTGCTTTGATTATAATTTTATTTTTCATTATTTCAAACATCATCTTTTTATAATTCAAGAAATACTCATGAACCCCTTATAAAAGCTAATCATCCTTGTACCGACCAATTATGTGACCAATGAACCCCAAAGATTAATTTTTGTACCTTGGGCCCTTCCTAGTGGGCTTAAGAACAATCCTCCCTCCTAACCCCTATAAACACAACACAAGCTTAGCTGGAAGGATCATCCAACAACTCTTTGACTTAGATACTCAACTTTTAACTTACAACAACATTTAAAATAATAATAAAAATAAATAATTTTTTATTTAATGATTTTGGATAAAAAAAAGTTATATATATACTCTATTACTATTTTCATATATTTTTTTTATCTATTTGAACGTTGTGCATAGATTATTAGTTAAGACAAATGTGATGTATCTTAATAATTATCATGTTATATGATATTTGAAAATGTTAAAGAGTATTTTAGTTGAGAAAAAGTCATAGACTTTGTTACAATGAATTTAGACCATGTTAATATATGAGTGTTTGTGTTTGAAAAGTCACAGTTTGGTACATTGTGGGATGAAAGACACTGGCCATAGTGGATCTAAGGAAGTATTTATCAAGTATGTGAATATCTAGATAATTCAAAATAGTGTTAGGATATTCATAGTCAAGCGTGAGACTGTCTGATACCTGTTCAACGTTACCAAGATAATTATAAATAATTATGATTGTATCAATGTTTTTAGTGAGAAATACTTAATCATCTAATAATCACTTCCCAAGTAACTTTTGATGTTTATAGTGGATCATCGGAAGTAGAATATGGATCCTTATGTATGATAAAATGAGATTGAACGTTATGGTTGTAAATCAAATTCTAGGTCCCATGGTTTATAATGGATCTAAGTCTATTATGATTAACATTTAAGATTTAAAAAGACCTCATTCATTTTCGTGTTTTTTTTTTCATATGAATATATGGTATGAGTAGAAGCAAAACATGCTCAATTAAAACTTAGTTTTAATATCTTTAGGATATATAAAATATATAAATAGTTATTTATTTTGATATAAAACTCTTTTTATTATAAAAAAATTATATGTTTTTGTAATATATTATGAATAATTATAAAAATATAAAATATTGACCTACATTTATATCTATGATGTTATATTATGATTAATGTTTTCTCTAAGAAAATTTTATTAAAAAAAGAAAAATTTACTCCAAATTTCTAATTTTATAACAATTATTTATAAAATATTTGAGATATTACAATTGTTACATTTATACATATTAAATTATTTTATTATTGTAAGTGTTAATGATTTCAATTAAAATATTACTTCATATTTACATTATTCAAATAATATAATAAAAAAAAATCTTTTAAGTTATTTTTTATTTCAATTTTTAATATTAAAAAAACCAGAATCGATCCGTTAATGCATTCAATCGTAGTCCCGTCAATTTAGCAGGTTAGACAAGACAACCATTAGTGCAAGTTACGGTTAAAAATACTAAGTCAACTCATTAAATTATGATGGGCTTAGAAGTCAATTCACTTTGTCATGCTTACTTTTTTAACCTTTTATAATTAAAAAAAAAAACCTTCTTACTTCTAAAAATACAAAAATTGTCAATTATAAACCTTTTATTTTCATGCATGTCTATCTTACCTAAACGCCGAAAACATTATTAGTAAGGAAGGTAGTTGGTTACGAGCTTACGAGATTCTTTTTTGAAAAACAAAGAGTGGTGGGACTCACTTGGCACCTCATTATGTATTTCTCTTCTACATCAAATAATTGTGACAAACTACTTTCACTTCAACAAGAATTAAAAACTATAATAAGACATATAAATCTGTTCTACAATTAGTGAGGGTAAATATTCCACTAAATGTATAAACGCATAATAAAGTTATTAAGTAGTGATTCAAAATAAGGCCATATGATGAAATCGTGTTACCTTTTATCTCTGCTGTTAGTCCTTTCTCCTAAATTTTGTTTCCATATGTAAGTAAGATTTTGATTAGGAGGTTGTATCAGTATAATTTGTAAACTTGAAGTTTGATCAACATATGTATAACATATGCCTAAAGTCTGATCTCTTCCTATTTTCAGCATGTTATGATTACAGGTGAAAAGAAGGTGAAGATACTAAGAGAAACATAAAGTTCTAAATATAATGGTGTTACATTTTCATCAGGTGTGTGTAATCTAAGCTAAACCACACTATTAATTATGGATCAGTTCCAATTTATACCAGGAAGCTGAAACTGTTGCTGTCTCTGCGCACCATCCCCAACGGACCCATGAATCGCGTTTGGTTGAAAAGTTGCGTTCTGAGGAAACTGGCTAAGCAAGGAAACAAAGGAATCGTTGTCCTCAGTTCCACTGTTAAGATCACCATGGAATCGCTTACATGAAGAAGATGACCCCGGAGACCCTGTCTCGTTCCAAAGTTGCTGTGATGTGAGTGCACGTTTCATAGGAAAGTTGCCACCCTTTGAGTTTGGAGAGAAAAGGTGAGAATCAGAACCACTTTGCATGCTCTGATGATCAACGGCTAAGATTCCATCGAAGAAGTTGTCATCATTTTCAAGTCCCAGTGGTCCATAGCTCGTACCTCTCGAAGATTGAGGTTTTGAATTTTGAGTATTATTATTAGCCATTGACAAAGTTGACATCGTTGGAAGCATGTTCTCCATTGAAAGCTCCTCTCCTTGCTCCATCAAGGGTGGCCTTGTTAGGATGCTGCTGTTGCTTTTCTTGTATATTCGACACAAAACCCAATTATCCAGCTACAACACCAAAAAACATAAAAAATCAAATTCATTCGAAAAAAAAAAGCATTTAGAAAACAAAAACATTGTTCTATATATACCCTGAGGGAATTTTTCTTGTTTGGAGGAACAAGAGGAGGGGGTTTTGAGGTCGAGTTAAAGGAATCATGAACAAGCCTATACTCATGCATGATCCAATTGGTTTTAACCCCTTTTGGAGGCTTTCCACCGTAGAAAACAAGTGCTTTCTTAACTCCAACTTTCTGGTGCCCATCAGATGTTAGTATTGGCTTGTCAGTTCCCGTGGCCTTCCAATACCCAGAAGTAGCAGCTCTGTTGGGTCTCACCCCATTTGGGTACTTCCGATCCCTTGGACTGAAAAAGTACCACTCTTGTTCACCAAAAGTTGCTTTACCTACAAAACCAGAAACAAATGAAAAAAAAAAAAACATTGCAACTCAAAACAAACTCTTTATAATCAAGAAGAGATATGAGGCAAATTTGATTACAAGCTAAAGCAATTCAGTTAACTTATAAGTAGATAGAATAAATCCCGTACTATATTTTAATATTAATTTACTTTTGTAGTAAAAACTTAAATATAAACAATATCATTGTAAAATCAATCTTAATCCAAATTAATATTGCTTAAACATAATTCAAACACACCCTTAACAACCTAAACCCGATGCATAAAACGATCTGCCGACAGACAGTTTTTACATTTGTTATAGCAACGTTGGATGATATGATAGAAAGAAAGCAAAAAGAAGTGTGGTGATTACAACAATCAAAAACATGGGTTTGAAGAAATGGATGAAAAGATGAAGTGGGGTGTGAGAAAGTTGCGTACTTGGGAGCTCCCAGGGGTCGAACTTGTAGAGATCAACGTCGGCGATGATGGCGACGGGAAGGGGTGTAGAAGAAGCTTTTCTCTTGAGGTAGTGAACGACGAGTTCTTCGTCGGTGGGGTGGAAGCGAAAGCCCGGAGGGAGGTGTGGGTGCTGAGACGCTGATGATGAATCGGTGCTGTCCATGCATTCAGTTTGGAGAAGAAAAAGTTGATTTGATTTGATTTGATTGAGGATGTTCTTAGTTTATGATGATGAATTTGGAAAAAAGTAGCGGCGAGATGAAATGGGAGTTTGGATGAAAGCGGGAAAAAGGTTAAGAAAGGGAGAGTGGGGTGTGAAGTTTTGGTATGCATGATGAGTTGTTATGATAAACGGGATGATGAGAAGAGATGGTGTGGGGACCACGGAACGAGAAGGAGTTTAAGAATGAAACGCTTTTCATGTCATGCTTTTCTTATGAAAACAACCATCTCTCACACTCACTCTTCTTAACACAAGGTTTAGATACAAAAATGTAATGGAACAGCTCAACTTTTTTAACTCATTTATCAAATTCTTAGACAAAGATTACATATCGGTAATATTTAATACTTTATTAACCTAACAATAATGTATATGTAGAATATTATGCACAAACAACTTTATACTTTATATTTATCTTATCATAGTTTTTGGTAAAAGTGGACGTGGTTTATGATGTAAGTTTGATGTATGAGATTGTTATTATTTGGCTAAATGTTCATTTTTGTCATTTATGTTTTCATATATCAAATTTTAAAAGTATTCGTATAGTATTTTATGTTTTTTAATTTTTTTATTAGTAGAAGGTTAAAAGTTTTAATACAAAAGCACTTAAATTATTTGAAAAACTTCAAGTATTACGAACTTTTTTTAAAAGTCAAACAACATATTTTTGAAACCATGATATATGTAAGTAATTTTATTAGTATATTTAATTATTTTTATTCTTAAATAATAATTTGATGAGAGATCACAACATATTATGATGTGAGATCACATCATATCAGTAATCTTTGGTTAATATGACTTTTTGATGACGTTGATTTCTTTAATTTTTAGGATCAAATTTTGTTTTATCATGATTAGATATTTGCATAATTATTATGGGAAGAGACCATTTTTAATATACTTCAAGAATTTTGGAATCCTTTTTTATTAATTCAAATAATCTAAGTTGAGGTCTCTCAAAAATTAGGAGAGAAAATATTTTTTTAAAAATGAAACTTATTATATCAAAGAATGATGTTTCACAAATTAAAAAAAACAACAAAAAAACAACATATGAATATCGTAATAGAAATTTCTAAACAACATATAGAAAATTACAAAAAGCAACAAAAGCAACATATGACTATCGTAATAGAAATTTCTAAACAACATATAGGAAATGAAGTTCAGAAAACATCCTACACAATTTTATTTCAATTGTTGAAATTTTTTTAGGAAGTATAAAAACCAACTTGGATACACATAGATATGTCAAATCAATATTTTCTCTCTCCACCACAATTGGTGACAAACAATCTAACATTACATTTTGGAATCTGACATTACCTTATAAGTCGCATGATATAATGAACCAAAGTTCAATACTCTTAAGAAGTGAGTTTTAAGCCTAACTCAACCTCATAAAACCGGCTCATGGGGTGAGGTTTGCACCCATTTATATATTATGAAATGTCCTTATCTCTAGTCGATGTGGGATTTCCAACACACCCCCTCACGCCGAGGCTACCAACTCGTGCGTGGA